>JAANMX010000965.1_pt1 | contig 35132 bp, 29 predicted proteins | sample 7279681 | NCBI WGS metagenome assembly JAANMX01 (sample SAMN14094542, study PRJNA606508) | bioreactor metagenome | isolation source: A lab-scale SPAN reactor treating ammonium-rich wastewater day 351 | place: Ireland: Galway | collected 2018-01-01 | reverse complement strand
CTATTACAATGCTTCTATGGCCAAGCCCTACAAATGGACCTACCAGGGCAAACCACTTATGGCCTAACCATTGGTTTATTTACGCCGGGGTGTACTAGTGATTGCCAGATTAGTGCTTCACCCAGCCCAGGGAGAGGGCCGTGTCCCGATGAATGCGCAGTTTGCGCAGGGCGTGGGGCGCGCCGTCGGGGGGGGCGCCGGAGGACCAGATGTTCGTCGAGGAGATTGGAGGGGAATAGTGTGGTAGGCTAGACGGTGCCTGCATGCGACCTATTGATGCTATAGCAATGTCACGTAGAAACCAGGACTTTTTTGTAGGGCGGATTTCTATATCCGCCGCTGATGGCAGGTAAGAAACCTGCCCTGTGAAAGTCCACTTTTCAAAGTAGCATTGCCATAGCACCCAATCGTCCCCCACCCGCCGGGCCGTCGCCTGTACGTGGGCCGCGTCGGAACCCCGTTCCGGTTCGGTCAGGCCAAACGCGCCCAACTTCTCCATCGCCACCATTTGTGGCAGCCAGCGCTCTTTCTGCTCCTCCGACCCCAGCAGGGCAATCGAGCTGATCGCCAGCCCGGAGTGGACGCCGAACAGCGTACTCACCGAGCCGTCCACCCGGCACAGTTCGTACTTGACCAGTCCGCTGCTCACATTGTCCAGCCCCGCGCAGCCGTAGCCGGTCAGGGTGCCGCCGATAATCGGAATCGGCAGTTTGCCCAAACCCAACGCCAGGTCCCGGGCCATCTCCGCCCGCTCCCAATAGTCGTTGATGGCCGGGCGCACGACGCTTTCCATATACTCCCGCACCTGATCCCGCAACCTGCGTTGGGCCGGGGTGAGGAGATCGTCGAAGCGGAAGGGGTCGAAGTCGGGTGTGGGCATAGGAATTAGGCCAGGGAATTCAGAAAGCGCAACCCGCGCCGCGCGTCGTTGCAAGCCAGTTGGGGGTTCTGGCTATAGCCGCCCGCCTTCAGCGCTTTGGCCGACAGCCCGTGCAGATCGCCGTAGGTGATATTGCCATTGGATTCGGTGATGGCCTTGCCCAGAGACCAGGTGAACGCGCCCCGGTAGCTGCCCTCGATAAAAGCATCGGCCGCGGTCTGCACATCCTCGCAGGCGGCCAGCAGGACGTGGCGTTCGCTCCCCACCATTTTTTTCTTGCGTTCGGCAAAGAGCAGGGCTTTGATCTGCTCCCGCAATCCCCGCTCCTTTACCCGCCGCTCGGCAAAGGTAAGCCCCGTCAATGCCTGGCTATACCTCGCCTCAATCTCCTGGGCCTCCGCGCTGAAGCGGGCGTCGGTGAGGGCCTGGATGCGGGCCTGCATCGCTGCTGGCGGCTCTACCCGCCGGGGGCGCACGTCAAACTCCGCGGGGAGCAGGTCTTTGTCGATGCTGCCGCTATGACAGCAGTCGGCTATGAAGGTGAAATTGACCCCTTCGGGGATAGCCGTAAACGTTTCCCGCAACTGGTCGTCCGTAAAGGGGCGGCTCCAGTCGTGGTCAAAGGGAACGATCACCTCATCCAGTCTGTCCTCTTCCTCGTCCTTCTCGTCATTGGCTGTCACCTGTGTGCCGTGGCTGGCAATGTGAAAGAGACGCACATCTTTGCCGTCGCCGTCATAGCCGCTGAAGAGCCAGGCCAGCCCGGCCCGGATTCCTTCCCCAGAGGCGTCACTGTCAAAGGCAGTGTAAATCTCATCGCTCTGAAAGCCGTAAAACTGTTTGAGCAGTTCCGACATTGCGCGGGCGTCGTTGACACACCCCCGCAGCAACCATTCGGGCCGTCCCTGAAATTGATTGATACCGACCAATAGCGCTCGCTTTGACATTTCTTCCTCCTGGGAAATGGGGACTGGGTAGGTCTCCGGGCCTATGAAGTCTTCGGCCACCCCGCCCTGCCCCTCCCCATTCCAGGGAGGGAACCGGATTGACCCCTCCCTCAAGCTGGGGGAGGTTGAGGGGGTGAGCAGTTACCTCACGTTTCACATCTTCACGTTTCTGCACCCACTGTGTGGCCTCGCCACCGTCTGTTTTACGTCTTCCGCCGCAGGGTAAAGGTCAGACTGCTGCCCGCGTTGGCGCTGATGCCCGCGCCCAGCAGTTTGAATTCGCCGTTGGCCCCGATCTCCACGCTGAATTCGATCTCGTCCAGCACCAGATCGCCCACGCTGGCCTCTTCGACATTCAGCACTTTGCGCAGACCGTTGATGAAGTTATTGAAGCTGGCCGAGAGCGCTTCTACCGAGACGGCCTTGTCTACGGTCTGGCGCAGGGCCATTTCCGGCAAGCCGCCCCGGGTTGTGCTCTTGGGCTGGATCGTCTCCACAGCTACGATTGTAATCGTCTCGTTTTCGGCCATCTGATTTTTCTCCTGATACAGTGCAAAGGGATGCTTAACTCTAGCACAGGCTGGCGGGTGGGACAAGCAACAAAAAAGCGGTCTCGACATACATCGAGACCGCTTTTGGGCTATCGGCCTTACGATCAATCCAATAGATAGACTGAATACTGGCTGAATATCTTATCGGCAGACGCCAGGATGTAGCCTTCCACAATTGCCTGGGCAATCAGCACCCCACCAGAGGTCTTCGTCGGGAAGTGGCGCGTCAAAATCGTCCGCCACTTCGACCAATCCAGCAAAGATACCCAGAATGCGCGGCTCGTCTGGTCGTCGGCCCCGGCGCAAGAGTTTGCTTACCCGCGCATAGGCTTCCCTCTGCGCCGGTGTATATGCCGATGTATCCAACTCCAAAAAGGACCGAAGCGCCGGGTCCAGAGCAGAGTCCCCTCGGTTGACCGGCGGCTGTGTCGCCTGCACAATCACTTCGACCTGCTGTCCGGCGAAATCCGCCGGCAGCTCGATTGTCACCCGGCGGTCCACCACCTGCATAATTTGTCGGATGGCCTGCATAGCCTACCCTCCTTTGCCCTGGATTTTGGCCCAGGAATCCCGCAGCCCGATAGTCAGGTTGAAGACCAGCCCGTCGGGCCGTGAATCTTTGTTGTCCACGCAGAAATAGCCCTTGCGCTCGAACTGGAAGACCGCGCCCGGCGCGGCCTCGGCCAGGGACGGCTCCACTTTGGCGTGGGGGATAATCTCCAGCGAATTTGGATTCAGCGCCTCCTGAAAATCGTCATAGCTGGCCGGGTCTTCCGCGGCGAAGAGGCGGTCGTACATACGCACTTCTGCGTTCAGCGCGTGGGCAGCCGAGAGCCAGTGGATTGTCCCTTTCACCCGTCTGCCGTCCGGCGCATAGCCGCCCTTCGTCTCCGGGTCGTAGGTGCAATGTAGCTCCACAATCTCGCCGTTGGCATCCTTCACCACATCCGTACAGGTGATGAGATAGCCGTAACGCAGCCGCACCTCCTGGCCCGGAGCCAGCCGGAAAAATTTCTTGTGGGGCACTTCCTGAAAGTCGTCCCGGTCGATGTAGAGTTCCCGGCTAAAGGGAATCAGGCGTGTGCCTGCTGTCTCATCTTCCGGGTTGTTGACAGCCTCCAGCCACTCCACCTGCCCCTCTGGATAATTGGTGACAACGACCCGCAGGGGGTCCAGCACCCCCATCACCCGGGGCGCGCTCAGATTCAACTCCTGGCGGATATAGAAATCCAGCAGGGCGATGTCGGCCACGCTGTTGGTCTTGGAGACGCCCACCCGCTCGATAAAATCGCGCAGAGCGCCGGCCGGCACACCCCGGCGGCGCATCCCCACCACCGTCGGCATCCGGGGATCGTCCCAGCTATTGACAATGCCCTCGTTGACCAGGCGGATCAGCACCCGTTTGCTCAGCAGTGTGTGGGTGATGAAAAGCCGGGCGAACTCGATCTGGCGCGGGTGATAGACCTCCAACTGCTCCAGAAACCAGTCGTACAGAGGGCGGTGATCCTCGTATTCCAGGGAACAGAGGGAGTGGGTCACGCCCTCAATCGAGTCCGACTGTCCATGCGCCCAGTCATACATCGGGTAGATGCACCACTTGTCCCCCGTGCGCTGGTGCTGTGCGTGGCGAATGCGATACATAGCCGGGTCGCGCAGGTTGATATTGCCAGAGGCCATATCGATTTTGGCCCGCAATACCCGGGTGCCGTCGGGGAACTCCCCGGCTTTCATGCGGGCGAAGAGGTCCAGATTCTCCTGTACCGATCGATCCCGATAGGGGCTGTTGCGCCCCGGCTCGGTCAGCGTCCCCCGGTGTTCCCGCATCTCCTCCGGCGAAAGATCGTCCACATAGGCCTTGCCCTGCCAGATCAGTTTCACGGCCCACTCGTGCAACTGGTCGAAATAGTCCGAGGCATAGTAGATGTTGGCTGGCTCGTATCCCAGCCACTTCAGGTCGGCAATCTGACCGTCTACATATTTCTGCTCTTCCTTCTCCGGGTTGGTATCGTCGAAGCGCAGGTTGAAAACGCCGCCAAAGTCCTGGGCAATGCCGTAATCGATGGCAATGGCTTTTATGTGGCCGATGTGTAGATAGCCATTCGGCTCCGGGGGGAAGCGGGTCTGCACCCGCCCCTTAAAGCGGCCCGACGCGTTGTCCTCTGCCACCGCGGCCCGGATAAAATCCAGGGCTTCCACTGTTTCTTCATTCTTTATATCTGTTGGACTGTCCACAATATATTCCTATCTGCAAAAAAACTTAAGTGCAACGATTCATTCTTCGGTTGAGTAGCTAACAGAATCCTTTGGATTCTGCGTCTTCGAGACGTATCAAAACGAAGCGGACGGGTAATTACGACGGTTCTTTCCACCCGCTGGGTTTCACTTCGACAGGCTCAACACAGGCGATACGGCGGGAAACAGCCCCCGCCTGTTCAACCGACGCCAGTCCATTTGGGTAGAACACCAAATAATGTGATAGTATTAAACTACTATAAAGCCAAATGAGACTTTAGGCAAGAAGCGGGCGTTTTTCAGGCGACGCATCGGCCAGAGCAACCAGAAGCTGGCGAGCCGGACCGGTTTGGGCCTGCCAGGGGTGGATGAATGCCCTTAAGTGGGGGGAGTTTTCTATCGCCCCGTCGTAGTCCGCGTGCCAGCCATCCCAGAGCGCGTGCAGGGCTTCGCTAAGCTGCCCCATCTGTTCATACTGGGCTGCGCTGCGCAGCAGCCCTTCCAGTCGTTCGGCCCTACTGCCGAAACCTGCGGGTAACCCCAGAGAGCGGGCCACCCGGCGAATGCTCTCCTGGCTTAGGTAGACACCTGACAGCGGGGGGCAGGTCAAGTAGCCGGCGATCTCGCGCAGACCGCTGCTCTGATTCTGCAGGATTTCCGGGGGGCGAGGTAGCGCAAAGTCAGGCTGCCAGTGACCAGAAAAGTCGAGGGATCGGCTCTGCTCGACAGTCAACTCGACAGTCAGCTCTGCCAGGGCGCCGAAGAAAGAGCTATTTTCCTGTTGTACAGCCAGGGCAAAGGGGAATATCCAGCGCAGCAGGTGATCGACCAGAAAGCCCTGTTGCAGCGTGTGTACACGCTCGGCTTCCTGCTTCAGTCCGTCGGCCCAGGCATCGGCTTCGGCTGCGGCCAAAAAAGCCAGCAACGCCAGCTCTTCGCTGATCTCATCTGGCCCGGTGGCCCCACGCGCCGGGGCAAAACCCAATTGACGATAGCTGCTTTCGACTGATTCGGCCATTGCCCCACCCAGCAGACCCGACGGATCGAGAAAGAGGCTCTGGTGGGGTGGTATGGCCCGCCCGAATATCTGGTAGTGTTCAGCCGCTGCCTCGTCTGCGTGGAAGGGGTGGGGCAGATGCTCGGCCAGGCCGGGCAGTTGGGCGAGCAAAGGCAGCAGGTCAGGGGTCAGTCCGGCCCGGTAGAGATGGGCAAAGAGGGTGTAGAGTCGGCTGCGGGCCAGTGCGGATTCGAGAGCGGACATAGACGTTCTCAATGGGTGGGCGGGTAGATGGGATGATTCTAACCGAATGGGGAGGCGAACCCCAATCTTCCGGAGTCCCCATTCCAAAACCCCGACATCGGTAGAGCGCAATACCGCCGACAGGTATGAGGCTGTGGACTGGCGACTGCGGACTGTTGAGTCATTCCTTTCTTCTGTCTCTGGCAAAATTACTATATATTCTGTACCAGCGAGGAACTAACGCACAAGCGTTAGTCGGTCGGTCAACCAATTGAAGCGTGAAACGTGAGGTGTCGTCGTGTGATCTCACGTTTCCGCACACAAATCGTAGCTGCATCACCTTACGAAATATGAGGAGAAACCCGTTGTGAATCGTTCGTCCCTTTCCCGTCGAAACTTTCTGAAAGCTGCCAGTGTGGCTGGCGCTGGTCTGACTGTCGGGGCCTGCCGCAACTCTACGGCTGCCCCCGCGGAAGCTACCCGTATCGCGGCGCCGCCTACACCCACCAAAGAGCCAACCCCCGCCCCCGTAGCCGCGGCTGATACCCACGCGGCCCCCGCGCCTGTGGCCGCGTCTGCCGCCCAAACGGAGGCTGAGTGGGAGAAGATGGATCGGATGCACGAGGAGGGTGTCAAAATCTTCCTGGACGGCATCGATCCCACCAACGGCTTCTGGGGCACACCGCTGGAATACAAAGAAGAGAATGGGGTCAAGATTTTTGAGCTGACCTGCACGGAAGAGGATTGGGAGATCGAAGCGGGCCGGACTGTTTCTGCCATGACCTACAACGGCATCGTCCCCGGCCCGGAGATTCGTATAACCGAGGGTGACACTGTGCGCGTGCTCGTCCACAACGAAATGGGCCAGAGCACGAGTGTCCATTGGCACGGGGTGATTATCCCCAACAATATGGACGGCGTACCCTACATCACCCAGCCGCCCATTCGCCCCGGCGAGACATTTACCTACGAATTTACCACCCGCAATTCCGGCTCCCATATGTACCATTCCCATCACAACGCGCTGGAACAGGTGTCGAAGGGGCTGATCGGGGCCTTTATTATTGACCCGGCGGACAAGAGCAAGGAACCTGAGGTCAGCGGCGACTATACGATGATGCTTAACGATGTGGGGATCGGTCTGACGATCAACGGCAAGTCTTTCCCCTATACCCAGCCGATTATCGCCAAATTGGGGGACAAAATTCGTATTCGCTATATGAATGAGGGGGTGATGATTCACCCTATGCATCTGCACGGGCTGGAACAGTTGGTCATCGCCAAAGATGGCTGGCCCCTGCCCCAGCCCTACTACTGCGACACCCTGAACGTGGCCCCTGGCGAACGCTACGATGTGATCGTCGATTGCCACACGCTTGGCGCCTGGGCCTTCCACTGCCACATCCTCTCCCACGCCGAGTCGGCCCACGGGATGTTTGGGATGGTGACAGCGGTGGTCGTGCAGGAATAGGAAGCGTTGGAACGTTGAAGTGTGGATGGAGCGGCCTTCCTGGTTTGTGTCGGGAAGGCCGCTTTTTTGTATTGGTCAAGAACATCGTGAAATCTGTAGGTGCGGTTTGCAACCGCACTTCTACGGGTGAAAGTGCGGTTGCAAACCGCACCTACGTTTTGTGGTGACGGCGGAAGGAGGCAGATACCGGCATAATGGCGGTAGGGTCAGCGGCCAGCCGCCGGGTTTGCGCGGAACTTCCGCTTCGGCGACAATGAGAAGCGGGCACATCTGGCCCAGCCATTCCATCGGGAAATCCTATGCAATCCACCGCGCCTGCCCCTGCTGTTTCCTCCACCAAAGCCATCTGGCTGTTGACCGGCATGGGCTTTTTTGCTTTCTTCGTCTTTGGCTTTGTAGACAATCTGAAAGGCTCTACTCTCTCTTCTCTTTTGGTCGATCTGGACCTGAGCTATGCCCAGGGCGGGACGGTTCTGCTGGGGGCCTATCTGGGGTTTTTTATTGCCACCCTGGCCGCGGGTGTGTTGGCCGATTCGGTAGGCAATCGGGCCATTCTGATTCTGTCCGGCGTGTTGATTGGGGTTGGGCTGGTAGCCTTTGCCGGGGCCACCAGCTTCTGGCAGCTCTTTGGGGGTGTCCTGATTATCGGTTTGGGTATGGGCTGCATCGAAGTCAGCGGCAACGGGCTGATTGTGCAGATTCACCAGCTCAACCGGGGGCGCTACCTGAACCTGCTGGCAACTTTTCACGGCATTGGCGCGCTGATCGTCCCTCTCTATGCCGGCCGCCTGCTGGATATGGGCGTCTCCTGGCGACAGGTCTTTCAATACAGCCTGCCCCTGGCGCTTCTGCTTGTCCTGGCCTTTGTGCTGACACCCGCCCCCCGGCAAAGCATCGGCAGCGCTCCCCCAAGCGGCTTTGACTGGAAGATAGTGAGGAGACTGGGCTTCACCCGACAGATGCTCTGGTTCTATGCGGCGATTGGGTTCTACGTCTGCGCTGAGCTGGGCATCGGCGCGTGGATTGTAGAGTTTCTCCAGAGCAGCCGGGGTTATAGCCTGACCAGCGCCACCTTCTTTCTCTCCCTCTTTTTCGGGATGGTAATGCTGGGCCGGGTTGTGGGCAGCTTTGTGGTGGAGCGGCTGGGCTACGCCTCTTCGGTTCTGGGCGCGGCCGCGGCTGGCCTGGTCTGCGTGCTGATCGGCACCTTTGGCCCGGCTAGTCTGGCCTTCTTTCTCCCCCTCTGTGGCCTCTTCTTCTCGATTATTTTTCCCACCATCACCGCGCTCGTCTCGGATGTACAGCGGGAGCAGACCAATACGATTCTGGGGCTGCTCTTTGCCGCGGGGGGCGTGGGCGGTGCGCTGGGGCCGTGGGCCATCGGCGTGACCAGCAATTGGGCGGGTATCCAGTGGGGCTTTGGGCTGATTGCTCTCTACTGTCTGTTTGTGATGCTGGCGATGATGATGGCCCAACCCGGCCAGGAGCGCCAGACGAAATGATCTTTACCAGCCGGCGCATCCGTCTGCTCTTTGTGGCCCTGGCCGGGATGGAAGCGGTTGTGCTGGCCCCTTTTCTTCTTCTGCTCTTTCGGGTAGAGTGGCTCTGGCGCGGGGGCGAAGCGCTCTCTGCCCTGCCGCCCCTGCCGCTGGTTCTCTTTGTCTGGCTGGGGCTGTTGGGGATGATTGTCTCGATGGATTTGTTGGGCCGCAGCCGTCTGTCGGACAGGGATTACCGGCTAACCATTGTCGTTCTGGTTCTGCTGAGCGGGCTGCTGGGCATCCGTTTCCTGTTCTATCGGGGGGCTGGTCTCTTCAACTTCGGCTGGCTGGCCGAGACCGCCGAAGGGGTGGTAAACTTTCACCGGGGGTTGCGCCCAGGCGTCTTTCTGATCTTCTTCACAGGCTTTCTCTGGCTGCGAGCCTCCTCCGCATCGGGCCGGCTCATCACCTTTTTTAGTGTCGGTGTCAGCTTCCGTCTGGGGGTTCTGCTGATTCTGTTGGGCGGGGGAATTCTGGCCCTGCGCCACCCCGCCCTGGCTGAAGGGGCAACCCTGCTGGTGGTTCTCTTTGTCAGCCTGGGGTTGATGGCCGTCTCTCTGGCCCGCAGCGACGAAAAGGCAGAGGGCGCGGCGGGGAGCGTGGGCGCATCCCTGCCCTGGGATCGGTTGGTCCAACTGCTGCTGGCTGTGGTGCTGACTATCGCCCTTGCCCTGGCTTTGGCCGCTTTCTTTACCCCGGAACGCATCCGTCTGTTTCTGGGCTTTTTCGATCCTCTCTGGAATTTGCTGGGTCAGCTCTTTTTTCTGATTTTGCTGGCCCTGACTTTTGTGCTGGAAAAAGTTGTCCAGTGGCTCTTTGCCTGGCTGGGTCCCCTGCTGGCAAATGTCGATTTGGCCGAAACCCTGGGCGAAGCCTTTTCCGGCCTGGCCCCGCCGCCGGATATACAGGAAAGTTCTCTGCCACAGGGCGGTCCGGCCAACGAGACGCTTCTGCTGCTGATGCGGATGGCCTTTGCCCTGCTTGTCCTGGCCGTGCTGGTGGGGATCGTCTATGTATTGGTGGTGCGGCGGCGTTCCCGTCCCCGGCCCGACGAGAGCGAAAGCGCGGAGACCGACTCCCTGAGCTTTGGGGGCGACGCGTTGCGCCGGGGCTGGCGACGGCTGCGCAATCTGGCCGGTCTGGTGCGTCGCTATGGGCTGGGTCGTGAATTGCTGGATGCCATTTCGGTGGAGAATATCTACGCCAATCTCTGCCGTCTGGGTCGTCAAAGGGGGGAGGCCCGTCTGCCCTCCGAGCCGCCCGACGACTACCTGCCCCGGCTGGCCTCGGTCTTTCCCGGCCAGGCGGCCGGTCTGGCCCAGATTACCGAAGCCTATATGCGGGTCTATTACGGCGAGCAGGCGATCAGCGGCGAAGAACTGGCGGGGCTGCGGGCTGTCTATGAGCGTGTGCGGGGAGCACAAAAGAGGGACACGGATTTACACGGATAAGGTATCTACTCAGGCCCAGGGTGCGACGCACTCGCCACACCCATTTTGCAGTGGAATCTACTCCTGGCGAGTGCGTCGCACCCTGAGTAGTTACCGGATAAGACGGATTTGCACGGATTACAGCTTTCCTTCTTTGTGACTTTGTGGTTCAATTGTTGTGTAGCGCCTTCTGTTTTGCAGCAGAGAAAGGATACGACCGATGGATTTCGCCGGGATGATTCAAACGTGGATTCGTGTGTTGACCGGGCCGAATGAGGGGACTTTTGTCCGGGAACAGGAGAGCACCAATGCAACCCTCACTACTGCGCTGATTTGGACAGTCATTGCCGCGGCGGTGGCTGCCGTGCTGGGCTTTATGCAAAGCCTGCTCTTTGCCTCCTCTGCCCAGGGGCTGATGGGAATGATATCCCAGATGGACCTGCCGCCAGAGAGCGCGGCGCTGTTCGAGCAGATGATGGCGGGCGGTCTCTTTGCCGGGATGAGCGGTGCGGGGGCCTTTTTGGGGATTATTCTGACACCGATCTTTTTTCTGATTGGCGTGGGGATTATCCATCTGATCGCTTCTATGTTGGGTGGCAAGGGCGACTTTGGCCGCTACGCCTATCTCTCCGCGGCCATCAGCGCGCCGATTTCGATTGTCAATGCCTTTCTGGGCTTTATTCCTGTGGTGGGGGGCTGCGTGGCCCTGCTGCTCACAATTTACAGTCTGGTCCTCAACTACTTTGCCATCAAAGTCGCCTATAGTCTGACCTCTGGTCGGGCTGTTGTCGTGATTTTGATCCCGCTCGCACTGCTTATCGGGATTACCATTTGCGTCGCCTTTGTTTTCGCCGCCGCGATGGCAGGTATGGGCGGATAATTTTTTCTTGTAACTACGCGGGGTGCGACGCACCCTAAGTCTGGGTAGTTACTCTTTACTTAGGACTCATCAAGAAATAAGTTCCATCCGGTGCGTCGCACTGTCCACCCAATGACTCTAGTCCGCAACCTCATCTGGACAGTGCGACGCACCCTAAGTCTGGGTAGTTACTCTTTACTTAGGACTCGTCAAGAAATAAGTTCCATCCGGTGCGTCGCACTGTCCACCCAATGACTCTAGTCCGCAATCTCATCTGGACAGTGCGACGCACCTTAAGTCTGGGTAGTTACTCTTTACTTAGGACTCGTCAAGAAATAAGTTCCATCCGGTGCGTCGCACTGTCCACCCAATGACTCTAGTCCGCAACCTCATCTGGACAGTGCGACGCACCAAAACGGGAAGTTATTCCTTGACAAGCCCTTACTCAACCCAAAGGAGTGTTGTCATGGCATTAAGCACCAAATCCACCATTCGCGATCTGATCGCCAACCCGGAGGCCAAAGCCATTCTGGAGAAGCATCTGCCCGGCGCATCCCGTCACCCGGACCTGCCCCAGGCCCTCTATATGAGCCTGCGCGAGGTGATGTACTACCCGGAGGCCGCGTCCGCCGGGGTGACGAAGGAGAAGTTGGAGGCTATCGACGCCGATTTGCAGGGGTTGGCGACTGCGTAAGAAGTAACCGCGAATAGCAGGATTACGCGAATAGTTGACGGGGATGCCCACATCAACTTACCCCTTGTGATTTGTTGGAAGGGGTAAACTGGTCAAGCCCGAGGCGATTGGGCCAAAGCACACCCATCGCCATCCCCGTCAACTATTCGCGTAATCCTGCTATTCGCGGTTACCCCCCGCCCTCTCCTCCGCCAGGGCAAAGGAATCGTCCTGGGGCGCGTAGCCCAGCTCGAGGCGGGCGTCGCTGATGTCCAGCCGCTTGAAGCGGTTCTCCGATACCCCGTGATAGATGCCGAAATCCAGACTGTCCGGCGCGTTGACCGCTGCGGCAATCAGCCGTGCGCAATCGTCCCAGGTCAAAACGATGTCGAGCCAGGGGTGTTTCTCATCGAGCACCTCGGAATCTCTGGGCTGCACCGCGCCAAAGCGCAGGCAGATGGAGGAGAGCTTGTGGGTGGCGGCGTAGTAACGGCCCAGGGCTTCCCCCCAGCATTTGGTTACCCCATACAGATTGACAGGAAAGACGGGCATATCCGTATGTACCTGCACATCCGCCGGGTAGCCCCACACCGCGTTGATGCTGCTGGCAAAGATCACCCGCCGACAGCCGGCCAGACGGGCTGCCTCAAAAACGTTGTAGGTGGCGATGACATTATTAGGCAGCAGGCTCTCCCACAGGGCTTCCATACTGGGGTCCGCCCCCAGATGGATAACCGTATCTACCCCGGCGCACAGGCTCTTCACCGCGGCAAAGTCGCTCAGGTCGGCCTGCTGGAAGGGGTAGCCGTGGGTCTCTGCGGCCTGGCGCTTGTCGGTGAGAACGAAGTCGTAGTCGTCTTTGTAGGTCTTCAGAAAAAAACTGCCGATGCGTCCGGCTGCACCGGTAATGAGTAATTTGCGGGTCATTGGGTTGGGCTCCTGGGATGAGAGAAGAAATGTATACTTGACAAAGTGACCGGGTGACAGAATGTCAATTTATGTCCGTGTCGGGTATGAAAGCTTTATCGTAGGCGCTGCTTGTAGCTGCGCAAGAGACGAGCACCCCTTTGGCTGACTGTGCGGTTCAAAACCGCATCTACAAAAATGCCAAATGACTTAATGACTTCGTTTACAGGGTATTCAATCACATAATTGTATCGCAGTGAATGTTACGCACAGATGCAAAGAATCAGGCTGCCTACTTCTCCAGAACGGCGATATACTGGCTGCCCGGAGAGGGAATAATTTCAGTAATATGCCAACCGGTTCCCTCCACAATAGTTGACAGTTCGGTCTGCGACACCATTAGATATGGCATCCAATCCCCCACATACTGGCGGAAGCGGCAGCGGATACGCAGTTCTCCGGCCAGCTTGCCCCGGGCCTGGTTGCGTCGGTGATAGGCCAGATGCTCCGGCTTGTCGGTCGTGTATACGTCCCGGGATTCTGCCACAATGCGGGCGTCCGGGCTGGTCAATCCTTTCAGACGGCGCAGAAGCCAGCGGGCACGCTGGGGTGTGGCAAAGAGACCAAAATTGTTACCCATCATCAGAATTGTGTCAAAAATGCCGAATGAGCCGTCGATCTGATGAAAGGGCAGGGAGCGGAGATCAGCGACACCCCGCTGGCGGCAGACCTCCAGTGCGCCGGGTGAAACATCGATACCCACGACCGGATGGCCCTTTGCCTGCAAATGGAGGGCAAAGCGTCCGGCACCCACGCCCACATCCAGCACCCGTCCGCGTACCCGCTCTATTGCCTGCTGCTGCTGATCGTCCCATTGGGCAAATGTGCTGAAATATGCCGATGGTTCGCCCAGAACATCCACATAGCCGTCATCCCGCTCGTATACTTCATAGGCCAGCGCACCCGTGTGGTGGGCCAACAGCAACTGGCCGAACGCGTCCTGATTCCCCGGATCCATACCTTCTCCCTGAATGAATACTTGCCACTTGTTACCTGCCACTTTCACTCCTTGCCTATCATACCGACGCGTGCTATAAAGAGCAAACAGAAATCACCATACGTAGGGTGGAATGGTATTCCGCCCCCCAAAAATAGACGGAATACCATTCCGCCCTACATCAGGAGACCCGGATGAAAATCGACCGTATCGAACTTTTTCCCGTCGCCACCCAGCGGCAGACAGGCATCGCCAACCAGCACGTGATTGTGCGGCTGGAGACCGCGGACGGCGCAGTAGGCTGGGGCGAGATGAGCGACCTCTCCCACGTGCCGATGTACCAGTTTGATATCCCGGAACTGGAGAAGATGCTGCAGCAGATGCTCCTGGGCAAAGACCCCCGCAACATCGCCAAATTGATGGACGACCTCATCCGCTTTTTCCCGGACGAGGGGCATATGTACAGCCGTTCCGGGCTGGTGCGCCAGGGGGTAGACCTGGCCCTGCACGATCTGCTGGGCCGGGTGGATGGGCTGCCCGTCTATGCCCTGTTGGGCGGCAAACTGCGCGACCGTACCCGGGTCTGCTACCCCATCTTTCGTATGCGTTCGGTGGAGGAGGTGCAGCCAAATCTGCAACGGATCGAGGACAAACTGGCCGAAGGCTTCGACCTGATCCGGGTTTATGTAGGCGTCAACGCCGAGGCCGACGCCCAATTCCTGGCCGCCTTCACCGACCGTTTTGCCGGGCGTGTCCAGATCAAATCCCTGGATTTCTCCAATCTGGTCAAATGGCGGGAGTCGTCCAAACTCATCGAGCGCTATTCGGACCTGTGCGATTTTATGCTCATCGAAAGCCCGGTCCCGCGTAATGACTTTGACGGTCTGGCAAACTTCCGCAACTTCAGCCGCTGGCCCGTCTCCGAGCACGTACTGCACATCCATCACGGCTGGGCACTGCTCAGCCAGGGCTGCGTGGATATTTTGAACGTCTCCCCCTACCTTCTGGGTGGTCTGCAAGCCAGCCTGCGTCTGATTGCCCTGGCCGAAGCCGCCCACGCCAGCGTCCTCATCGGCACTACCCAGGAATTGAATCTGGGCACCGCCGGGGTGGGCCATCTGGTGGCCGCGGCCCGGGTGCTGGACTACCCCAGCGACAGCACCGGTCCCCATCTCTACACGAGCGATGTGGTCAAAGCGCCCGTGCAATATATCAACAGCCACCTGATTGTGCCCGAAGGGCCAGGGCTGGGGGTGGAAGTGGACGAGGCCCGGCTGCGGGAGATGAGCAAAGAAGCCCGTTGGACCTTTGGCCTGGACCTGGCCGGGGTTCTGGACCGCACCCCAGCCAATCGTCCTTCGGCGGAGAAAAAGTGAGCATTCACTCCACAGCCCTGGCCGATCTGTTGCAAAAGGTGAACTTTTTACAGGGTATCTCGCCAAGTGCCCTGCAAAAGCTCGTGCGTTCTGCCGTGCGCCGGGAGTACGCCGAGGGGTCTATCCTCTTTATGGAGGGCGATCCGGTTATCGGTTTTTATCTCATCGAAACGGGACATGTGAAGATCAGTCGGCTCTCTCAGGACGGGCGGGAACACATTCTGCTTTTGCTGGGGACGGGTGACTCCTTCAACGAAGTGGCCGCGCTGGACGGCGGCCCTAACCCGGCCACGGCCACGGCCCACACTGATACAGTAATCCATTGTATCCTGCGCAACGATCTGCGTGAGACGGTCCGTCAGCATCCTGACCTGGCCTGGGCAATGATTGAAAGTATGGCCCAGCGGGCGCGCCACCTGGTGGGAATGGTACAGGACCTCTCTATGCGCAGTGTCAAAGGACGGTTGGCCCGGCTCTTGCTGAACCAGGCCGAGGCCAACGAGACCGACGCAGTGCCCCGGATGTTGACCCAGGAGGAGATCGCCAGCCGCCTGGGCACTGTGCGGGAGATGGTGGGGCGGGCCTTGCGCAACCTGACCACAGATGGCATTATCGAGTTTGATCGCCATCGCATTGTCATTCTGGATGTAGAACGGCTGCGCAAAGAGGCCGAAGTGTAACGCAAACAGTAACTGCTCACCCCCACCCAACCTCCCCCACTGTGGGGGAGGCGTCGATCCAGTTCCTTCCCTGGAATGGGGAGGGGTAGGGTGGAATGGCTCAACAGGTAACGCGAACAGCTTGCGTTACGGGACGAGACATTTGTCGCAGAAGATCGGCAGGATATTTGATAGGCTTGTTGGAGAGAGCAGTTATTTGCCTTTTCCAGCAAGTGGATCGATACTGATGCCTACCATTCCTCTGCCGACAATCGACCACACTCTGTGTACGGGTTGCCGTCGCTGCGTCGAGGTCTGCCCTACCCAGGCTCTGGTCCAGATAGACGAAAAGGCCTATCTGGTCTATCCAGAGCTGTGTACCTACTGTTCGGTCTGCCAGGATGTCTGCCCGGAGAACGCAATCAGCCTGCCCTTTCTAATCATCTTCGGGCCGAGTAGCTTGCCCGATTCACCCACACAACCCGAGAGTCTATAACCGATGAGCAACGCCTACGTCTCTATTCCTGATCTGCGCGCCCTGCTGGGCGACATTGCCGAGGAAAGTATTGTCAGCCGTTCCCTTTACAATGAAGCCAACAGCCGGGCTATTCTTTTTGGCTTTGCCCCCGGCCAGGAACTGAGCGAACACACCACGCCCATGGCCGCCATTATTCACATTCTGGAAGGCAACGCCACCCTGACCCTGGGCACGGATGAAATGCAGGCCCAGCCGGGAACCCTCGTCTATATGCCGCCCAGCCTGTCCCACAGCGTCTATGCCCACGGGCAGGTGGTAATGCTCCTGACAATGATCAAAGAGCGCGCAAAGTGAGAAGTGCCCTGCGCTGGGAGCGTACCCCTCTCCTCGCTCTGGCGGTGCTGACGCTGCTGCTGGCGGCCTGGGCCGGTATCGTTCGCCTGGGCTGGGATTGGCCGGTTCTGCTGGCTGCATTGCCTATGAGCCACGGCCCCCTGATGGTGGGTGGCTTTCTGGGCACGCTGATTGGGCTGGAGCGGGCTGTGGGTGTGCAGAAGTCCTGGGCCTATGCCGGCCCCCTGCTCACAGGTGTGGGTGGTCTGCTTCTGATGGTGGGCGCACCTGTGGGCTGGGGCGCGGCCCTGATTCTTCTGGGCAGCGGGGTGCTGGTGCTCGTCTTTGCCGGGATCATCCGCACAGTGCCCGCGCTCTATACCGCCGCCATCGGTCTGGGCGCGCTGCTCTGGCTGGTGGGCAACGGGCTGTGGCTGGCGGGCTGGACAGTACCCCAGGTGGTGCTCTGGTGGGCGGGTTTTCTGGTGATGACGATTGCCGGAGAGCGGCTGGAGCTGAGCCGGCTGTTGCGGCTCTCTACAACCGCCACCCGGCTTTTTGGGGCAGCCACTGCGCTCTTTGTGGCCGGTCTGCTCCTCTCCCTTTTCGATTACGCGCTGGGTGTGCGGCTGGTTGCCCTGGGAATGCTGGCCCTCGCCGCCTGGCTGGCCCGCTATGACATTGCCTGGCGACGGCTAAAGGCTGGTGGGCAGGCCCGCTTTGTGGCGATCTGTCTGCTCAGCGGCTATGTCTGGCTGGCTGTCAGCGCTCTGCTGGCCCTGGGCTATGGGGGGATGACAGCAGGACCCTACTACGACGCTATTCTGCATTCGCTCTTTCTGGGCTTTGTCTTTGCGATGATCTTCGGCCACGCGCCGATTGTCTTCCCGGCGGTGCTGGGGCTGCCCATCCGCTATACGCCCTGGCTCTACAGCCATCTGATTCTGCTGCATCTCACCCTCTGTCTGCGCATCACCGGCGATCTTCTGCTCTGGATACCGGGCCGTCAGTGGGGCGGACTGCTCAATGGGGTGGTGGTGCTGCTTTTTCTGGCGAACACAGTATCTTCATTGCGCCGGGCTGAGTGAAGCTACACCTCCTCCACCCGCAACGCCTCCAACGCCCGCACCAGCAGCACCCGCCAGAAGTCATCCTCGTCGATGGGCAGATAGACCGCTTCCCGCCCCACGTGCAGCCCATCCTGAGAGATAAATTCCCCCTCGTCGTTGATGTGTCCCAAATCCCGGCGCAGGCGTGCCTGCAAATTACGCCGTTGGGCATCGCTCAACCCCTCCTTGCGGATGGCGATCTGTTCCCGCCGACGGCCAATGTTGAGTATCCCCGCCTTCAGGGCCAGAATTTTGATGAGAATCTGGTAGAGCAGATTTTCCACGGGCATAGGCAGACCGTCCCGCTCTTCGTCCGGGCCAAAACGGTCCAGCAACTCCTGGCGCATCCCATCGATCTCGGCCCGGCTGTTCAGCCCGGCAATGCGCCGGTAGAGTTGCAGACGCAGCCCCTCCTCCGTCACATATTCCGCCGGAATTTCCGCCAGCAGGGGCAGGTCCAGCGTCACTGCCGGGGCCAGGGGATCGTCCAGATCGAAGGGGAGAGAAGCCGCGGTTTGCGTATTGCGAGTTGCGAGTTGCGAGTCGCGGACGGTCTCCGGGTCCAGACTTAACTCGCCATCTTCTTTGTGGCTTTGTGGCTTTGTGGTTTCTCCCCCCCGGGCTTCGGCCTTCTCGAATTGGCTCTTCTTGCGCCGCAATTCATTGACAGCCTGGGCCAGCAGCCGGGTATAGAGATCGAAGCCGATGCTGGCGATCTGGCCGTGCTGGCGTGCGCCCAGCAGTTCCCCCGCGCCGCGAATCTCCAAATCCCGCATAGCAATCCGAAAGCCCGCGCCCAACTCCTCGCTGCTCTCCATCAGCGCTTCCAGCCTGCGCCTTGAATCAAAGCTCAGGGACTTGTACTTCTCGTAGAGCAGATAGCAGTAGCCCCGCACCGCGCCCCGGCCCACCCGCCCCCGCAACTGGTAGAGCTGGGCCAGGCCAAAGTGGTCCGCCCGGTTGATAATCATTGTATTGGCCCGGCGGATGTCCAGCCCATTTTCCACAATCGTCGTGGAGATCAGCACATCGATCTCCCCATCGGCAAAACGCATCATCACATCTTCCAGCCCCCGCTCGGCCATCTGGCCGTGGGCCACCTCCACCCGGGCGCTGGGCACCAGCCGCCGCACCCGGGCTGCAATCTGCTCGATGCCCTGCACCCGGTTGTGTACCAGAAAGATCTGTCCCTCCCGGTCGATCTCCCGCTGGATGGCCTGCTTGACCAGATTGTCGTCGTACTCGGAGAGGATCGTGCGCACGGGCAGCCGTTCCTGGGGCGGGGTGGTGATGGTGCTCATATCCCGCACACCGCTCAGGCTCATATGCAGGGTGCGCGGAATCGGCGTGGCGCTGAGGGTCAACACATCCACCTGCGTGCGTAGCTGCTTCAGCTTTTCCTTATGCGAGACGCCAAAGCGCTGCTCCTCGTCCACCACCAGCAGCCCCAGATCGTGAAAGTCCAGGTCTTTGCTCAGCAGCCGGTGCGTCCCCACTACAATATCCACCTTCCCCTCCCGGATGCCCTGCAAGATTTTTGTCTGCTGGGCCGAGGTGCGGAAACGGGAAAGCATCTCTACAGAGACGGGGAACTGGGCCAGACGGCGGCTGAAGGTGCGGTGGTGCTGCTGGGCCAGAACGGTGGTGGGGACCAGTACCGCCACCTGTTTGCCATCCATCACCGCTTTGAAGGCGGCCCGCACAGCCACTTCCGTCTTGCCATAGCCCACATCGCCGATGATAATCCGGTCCATCGGCTCCTCGGACTCCATATCCCGCTTGACTTCGGCGATGGCCTGTATCTGGTCTTCGGTCTCCTGGAAGGGGAAGGCCGCCTCCATCTCTTCCTGCCAGGCCGTGTCCACCCCAAAGGCGTGGCCCGACACCAGCGCCCGCTCGGCATAGAGGACGAGCAGATCCTCGGCGATCTCCTCCACCGCCTTTTTGGCCCGATCCTTCACCGTCTGCCAGTCTGCCGTGCCCAGGCGGGTGATTGCCGGGGGAATGCCGCTGTCCCCTGCGCCCACATAGCGGCTCAGCCGGTCGGCCTGATGCACCGGGACGTAGAGCTTGTCGCTCTGCGCGTAGTTAACCTGCAAGTATTCCCGCTCCACACCGCCCAACTCCAACTTCGCCAGCCCCTCATACTGGCCGATGCCGTGCTCCATATGTACCACAAAATCCCCGGCTTTCACATCGGCAAAGAAGAGCTCCGGGGCGACCGACGATCGCCGTTTGCTCTGCTTGCGCTGCCCCCCACTCTGCCAGCCAAAGAGTTCGGCGTCGGTCAAAAGAAGGAGAGTGGGGATTGGGGATTGGGGATTGGGGATTGGGGATTTGTCGTCGCTGGCCCGGATGACGAAGCCTTCGGCGAGGACGGATTGGACAATTGTCACACCGGGGCCGGGGGGGGAGGAGAGATCGGCGCGCAGGTCGCTGGGCAGGGATGCCCCGGCCAGGTCGTGCTGGATGCGGGCGGCCTGGCGGGTGAGAAGAACCACCTGGTCACCGTCCTTAAGATTCGCACGCAGGGCCTCGACGATCTCCTTTGTCTTGCCGCCGAAACGGGCACCGGGCACAAATGTCCGGGCCAGAAGGGAGGCGTCGCTGTCCGCGTGGCCGGCCAGATCACCAAAACCCAGCAAAAGGGGCTTGCGCGCCTGGATTGCAGCCAGCATCTCTGCCCCGCTGAAAAAGCTGCTGGGAAAGCCTGCGGGCAGCTCGCCGCTGCGGGCGAGTTCGTAGCGCAGCTGTTGTACCCGCTCATCGGCTTCGCGCAGCCGGGCTGTGATATCTGTGCCGTCGTCGATGAGCAGTGTGGCGTTGGCGGGCAGGTGGTCCAGCAGAGAAGCCGGTTGCGCGTAGAAAAGGGGTAGATACCACTCGATGCCCCGGAAACTGTGTCCCTGAGCCAGCAGATCCATTTCGTTGGAAATTTCGTCCCGGATTGCCAGCAATAGATTCGGATCGGCCAGCAGGGGGATTGGGGATGGGGAAGACGAGCCGTCAGTCACCTTATCACCCTGCCACCCTGTCACCCTGTCGCCATACTTACTCAGTGCCTCGCTGCCCGGCCCGATTTCGATGCGCTGCACCTTCCGCTCCGTGCGCTGGGTGTTGGGGTCGAAGACCCGCAGACTCTCCACTTCGTCGCCAAAAAGATCGATGCGCACGGGATAGGGCAGATTGGGCGGCCAGATATCCACCAGACCACCCCGGCGGGCAAAGGTGCCCGGCTCTTCCACCACCTCCGCCGGTTCATAGCCCGCCTGCACCCAGCGGGTCAGCGTCTCGTCCAGACGGATGAGCGCGCCCACAGCCAGGCCGCGCAGAGAGAGGCGCAACTCCCGGGGGGGAATGGTCATTTGCAGCAGGGCACGGATGGGCGCAACGACAACCGGCGATGGGCCGGTTTTGCTTTGCAGCGCGGCCAGGGCCGTCAGCCGGGCCTGGCGGGTGCGGTCTGTCCAGGGGATGCGCTCGAAGGGCAGGCTGTCCGGCTCTGGGAAGATCAGCACAGGCGGGCCGCCTTCCTCTTCCGACGGAAGGAAGTGACCGATCCCCTCTACCCATTGTTGGGCCTGCTCGCTGCTGCCGGTCACAACCAGCAGGGGGCCGGGTCGGTCCGTGGCCAGCCCCGCGGCCAGGAACGGGCGAGCAGAGCGCAGAAGCCCCAGCGGCGCGTCGCTGCCTGCTTCCAGCAATTGCCGGTAGGCGGGGATGCGTTGGAGTGTGGAGAGTAAGCCGTTGAGTTTCATAGGATGACAGGGTGACAGGGTGACAGGGTGAATATACTCAGCAACCTATCGTTTTTGGATGATCCAGGTTTCGGGATGATTGATCATCCCAACAATTGTGCCAATGATGTCTTCGTACTCTCGATAAAGTTCGCGAGCCACTTCCACGTCAATGTAGCCGTGGTGTACTGCGAATTCCAGCGACACTTGGGTTTCGGCAGCTTCGCCTTCAGAATCAGAGAGTTTGGCGATAAATGCCGCCTGATAGCGCCTCTTGCGCCAAGCCTCGGCCAGATTCATACAGACTGAGCGGGATGAGCGACGTATCTGATCAGATAACGAATACATCTCCTCACGGGGGAAAATTTGGGTGGCCTCATAGATTTTTATGGCTGCGTCAAATGCCTTCTGGTAAACCTTCAATTGCCGATGGGTCGTAATCTTCTCTGCCATATATCACCCCTTCACCCTGTCACCCCTTCACCCTGTCATCCATTGAATTTATTCATCGCAACTTCGATTCCTTCAAACAGCCAACACTCTACCGCGTCCGCGGCTGTTTCGCGCAGGGGGCCGAATTCGTCTTCTTCTGCCGGGTTGAAGTTTTGCAGCACATAATCCGCCGGGTTCATACGTCCCGGTGGGCGACCGATGCCCATACGCATCCGGGCGAATTCCTGAGCGCCGCCCAGATGTTGAATGATGGATTTAATCCCATTCTGCCCGCCAGAGCTGCCGCCGGGGCGCAGACGCAGTTTGGCCGAGGCCAGGTCCAGGTCGTCGTGGATGACGAGCAGATTCTCCACCCCCACATCAAAATAGCGCAACAGGGGGCCGACGGCCTCGCCGCTGTTGTTCATATACGTAATGGGTTTGACCAGCAGCACTTTTTGCCGTTCGGCCAAGCCGCCAAAGGGGTTGGCGGGGTCTGGGACCCGGCGGCGGCTGATCCAGCCATCCCCAAAACGGGCTTTGTTCTGGCTGCGGCTCAGGTCGATGGCGTGGCGGCGGGCCAGGATGTCGATCACCTGAAAGCCCAGATTGTGTCGGTTGCGCGCATATTGGGGGCCAGGATTGCCCAGCCCCACGATGATTTTCAAATCTGCCATTTCGCTTGCATCCGTCTCTGGGCTGGGGCGAACCCAGCCCAGTATTTTTCGTAGATAGTTTATCCGCATTTTACTGTGCGAACGGTCACCGTCGGCGGTCTGCCGTCCTCTGTCCGGTTTCCCGATCAACGCCATAAACCCCCTCACAGGCAAATGCCGTCTGTGGGAGGGTGCAAAGTTGACAATTCGTCTGTAGGGCGCCGCCTGCTGCGCCTGTATCTAACAATTCGTCGGGCAGGTTGCTTAGTAAGCGTCCAGAAATAAGATAGACTCGGTGCGTCGCACTGTCCGGCTACATCTGGGGTTGAAAACCATTGATTGGACAGTGCGACGCACCAGAACCTACCCGCCCGACGGCTTATCCGACCCGCGCCAGGGCCCATTGAATCAGCCACTTGGCTGCAAAGAGAGCAAAAATCAGGATAAAAATACCCCCGGCCCAGCGCGCACCGGTGAAGAAACGTTCACTCAATCGGTCGATTGAAATGGCCGCGCTCAACTCCCGGGTGATGGCGTTGCCCTCGCTGGGTGCATCAGCCGAACGCGCCACCTGTGATTCACTAGATGCCGCCGGTTGGCTGCCACTCCCGCTGCCGCCACTGTTAAGCGCTATCAGCTCCGCTGTGGCTGTGGCTGTCGGCTCAGCCAAGTCAGGCTGGGTCACCGACACAACTACCGGTGTCGGCTGGGTGATGGGGGTGGGGGTGTCGATGGGAATCGGTGTGGGCGTCGGCCCGTCTGGGGTCGATGTGGGCGTGGGTGTGGGCGGCTCCAGATTGACCCGCAGATCCCTGGCGAAAAATTCCCCGTAGTTGCCGTCGGGCCGCACAATGCGCAGACGCAGGGTATAGGTGCCGCTGGGCAGATCGCCCGTGTGCCAAGTGCCCAGTTCGCCGTTATTCACCTGGGCGGTGTTGCCTGCGAACCAGACATACGACTCATCGCCGCTGGGTTCCAGCTTGAAATAAAGCTCGTAGCGGGCGAAAGAGTCGCTGATGGCCGTCCCCCGCACAGGGACACTGCCGCGCACACTGCTGCCTGTGCCGGGCGAGGTGATGGCCGAACCGGCCTGGGCCTGAACAGCGGGCACAGGCAGAAAGAAGGCCAGCAACAGAGCCAACAGAGGAAAGAGATTCGAGATGCGACGGGTTAAATTGATCACAGAAAAGACTCTCTGAAAAGAAAACAGCCAGTGGCCGGGAAACGCGTTGTCCACCTTTGGACCTTTGCTGCACGGGCTATTGCTGTAAAAATTCGTTGCGGATGTACTCAATAATCGCAGCCATCTGCTTATCCGTCAAATCCGGGCGACCACCGCTGGCGGGCATAGCAACCCCGCTTTTGTTGTCCGGTGCGCTGGGTTCCCGCCCGGCCCGGATCATCGCCAGCACAGCCCCATCGTCGTTCGTAGCCATAAACTCAGAATCAACGAAGCCATTGCCCAGGGTTGGGATGCCTGCGCCGTCTGGTCCGTGACAGGCCGCACAGGCTTGTGCGTACTGCACTTTGCCTTCGGCCAGGGTAGCTGTGGACTGCACCGGGTTGTGTTCGGCGTGTTCTGTGCCCGGCAATACAGTCACCGGCAGCGCGGCGGCTTTGGCCGCTTTTGCCTCTCTGGCTTGCCCATACGCTCCCCCATAGACAAGCAGGGATATGACAATAATCGCAACGACAGGCCAGCGCGCCGGTGTGCGGTTCTCCGGGTTTGGCTCGTCGCTATAATAGGCGATCAGCATTGCGACGGTAATGATCAGGAAGGCGATCATTGCCAGGAAGGGAATGGTGATAAAGCCCAGCCAGTTGATGTAGACCGTTGTGCAGGGCACACCCGCAGCGCAGGCTGTGGGCGCGCCAAAAATCGTCGTCTTCTGGATCAGGTAGTGATAGGTGGAGACGCCCTGGCCCAGCAGGGAAAAGGGCAGAACCAAAAAAGGCAGATGCCAATCCCGGCGCAGGATGCCAAAGGCGATCAGCCCGGTTAGCGGATACATAATGATGCGCTGATACCAGCAGAGGGTGCAGGGGACAAAGCCCCGCACATCACTGAAGTAGAGACTGCCCAGCATAGCAATCCAGGCAGCCAGCAGGGCCACGTAGAGCGCCAGACTGCCTGTCCGGTTGGGAGTGGTCGAATCGTGCATCTGTTGTGAACGTCCTCTATTATTGGCCTGCCGCAGCCAACAGCCGGTCGATCTCGGCAGAGACGGCCGTATAATCCATTGGGTTCTCTGTGAGTTGACCGTTGATAAGCAGGGAAGGCGTGCTGTTCAGCCCCAAACTCATGGCTTCGTTGAGCGAGGCCCGCACATTGGCGAAATGGGTCTGCCCGGTAATACATTGGGTGAAGACCCGGCTGTCCAGCTCCAACTCTTCGGCATATTTGATCATCCGCTCTGCCGAAAAGGCCGCCGCGCCCGAATTTTGCCCGGCAAAGAGTTTGTCGTGCATAGGCCAGAATGCGCCCTGATCCGCGGCACATTCTGCGGCCCAGGCCGCGGTGCTGGCCCCCGGTTCGTGTTGGCTCAGGGGAAAGTGATGATATTCCAGACGTATCTTGCCGGTCTTGATGTAATTGTCCATCAGTCTTGGCTTCATCGTCTGGTTCCAGCTGCCACACGCCGGGCAGAGGAAATCTTCCCAGCCTTGCAAGACGATCACCGCTTCCGGGTTGCCAATCGAATTGCGGTTGATCCATTCGGCGGGGATATCATTGTAGCTGCTGAGGCTGATCGGATCGGGCTGATTGGCGATTACATAACCGATGACAATCAGGACAACCAGAATCGCGGCACCGCCAATCAGAAGCAGACCGGTGGGTGGGCTTTTCTTGCCCGCTGTCTGGGCAGCGGATACGGGACGGGATGTTCTCGAACGTTCTGCCATTTGTCGTCATTGACCTCGCGTGGAATAGAGAATGTGTCTGCACGACTTACTTTCAGCAGACCACAACGATTGCTCTCCACTGCTCCGTGTCTGGTGAGCAAGTCACGGACTACGCCTAGAGCATTGCAGTCTACTGATTTTAGTATAGCCTTTTTGGGAGAAAGTAGCCAAAAGTGGGGATGGGATTCCTGGGCCGGAAAGTTGCCGGATTGGGGGGCTGGGGGTATGCTGGGGGAGGAGAAATTGTGAATGGTGAATAGCGAATAGCGAATAGTGAATAGTGAATGGTGAATAGTGAATGGTGAATGGCGGATGAGAGGGCTACGGGGACGGGTGGCGCTGGTGACGGGAGCCAGTCGGGGGATTGGGGCGGCGATTGCCGAAGCGTTGGCCGCCGAGGGCTGTCACGTGGCCCTGGCCGCGCGCAGCCAGGACGCCATTGAAAAACGCGCAAAGGAAATCCGGCAACGCTATGGCGTGGAGGCGCTGGCCCTGCCTGTGGACCTGGGCGACGCAACCCAAATTGGACCGCTGATCGAGAGTGTCGTCACCCGTCTGGGGCGCATCGACATTCTGGTCAACAACGCCGGTGCCGGCATTTATGGGGATGTGGCAAGCCTGCGGGCTGCGGATCTGCGGGCTACCTTCGATGTAAACTTTTTTGCCCCGGTGGCGGCGATGGCTGCCGCCGTCCCCCATATGCGTTCCCAGGGCGACGGGGTGATCGTCAACATCGGCAGTATTGTGGGCAAAATGGCCCAGCCTCTGGGCGGCGGCTACAGCGCCAGCAAATATGCCCTGCACGGGGCCAGCGGCGCGGCCCGGGCCGAGCTGAAAAGCGACAACATCGCCCTCGTTCTCGTCTGCCCCGGCCTGACCGACACAGAATTTGCCGCCCATTCCCGCATCAGTGTGCCGGGGCTGGAGGATATGCAGGGGGAGCGCCACGCGCCCCTGCGCGGTGTGCCCACCGAACGGGTGGCGCGCCGGGTGGTCAAAGCCATCCGCCGCCGGGAGCGGGAAGTCTATATCACCCTCTTTGACCGGCTGGTCGTTCTCGGCGCACAGCTTTTCCCCGGCCTCTTTGAATGGGGGCTGCTCCTGGCGACGAAGATTCGGCGCCAGCGTTTCGCCCAATCCATGCAAGAGTGATAACCGAACACAGGTAGCAATCACCCAATACCCAATCACCCATTCAACCAAAGGAACCTGACCTATGCCCAAGCCACGAGCTATCTACCTTCTGCGCCCCGACGCGCTGCCCAACATCTACGGCCCCGCCCAGCAGGCTGCCCTGGCCGAACTGGTGGAGTTCGTGGCGCCGCCCCAAGACTCCCAGTCTGTCCAGGAAAACCCCGCTGTCCTGGCCGATGTGGATGTCATCTTTTCCGGCTGGGGAATGCCCGAAATGAACGAGGAATTTCTGGCCCAGGCGCCCAATCTGAAAGCACTCTTTTATGGGGCTGGTTCGGTCAAGAAAATTGTCACCGACGCTTCCTGGTCCCGGGGCGTACGCGTGACCAGCGCCTACGGGGCCAACGCTGTGACCGTCTCTCAGTATACCCTGGCCCAGGTCATCTTCAGCTTGAAGCGGGGCTGGCTCTTCTCACGGGTTATCCGCGAGAGTGGCGGCTGGATGCAGCGCACGCCTGTGCCGGGAACCTACGGCAGCACTGTGGGGCTGGTCTCTCTTGGACAGGTGGGGCGGCGGGTGGCTGAATTGCTGAAAATCCTGGATGTGCGGGTCATCGCCTACGATCCTTTTGCCAGTTCCGCCGATGCAGCCAAACTGGGCGTGGAATTGGCCTCCCTGGACGAGGTTTTCCGGCGCTCGGATGTGGTTTCCCTGCACGCGCCCTGGCTGCCAGAGACGGTAGGAATGGTCACTGGCGCACATTTTGCGTCGATGAAAGAGAACGCCACATTCATCAACACGGCCCGGGGCGCAATTGTGCGCGAGTCGGAGATGATTGCCGTCCTGCAGGATCGGCCCGACCTCTGGGCCGTCCTGGATGTAACCTATCCGGAGCCGCCCGCGCCCGATTCGCCGCTCTATACCCTGCCGAACGTCGTCCTGACACCCCACATCGCCGGCACGCTGGATGTGGAGCGCGAGCGCATGGGTCAGACAATGGTGGAGGAGCTACGGCGCTTTCTGGCGGGGGAGGTGATGGAGTACGAAATTACCCAGGAGCGGGCCAGGTTTTTGGCGTAGGCTCTGGCAAGGGTAATTGTTCAGCCACCCCACCCTACCCCTCTCCATTCCAGGGAGGGAACTGGATCGACTCCTCCCCCCACTGTGGGGGAGGTTGGGTGGGGGTGAGCAGTTACTGGCAAGGATAGGGGATGGACGGTATTGAAATCAGACTCTTTGGCGCAGTCGAAATTTACTGCACTGGCAAGCAGGTAAGTGGCTTTCGTTCTCAGAAATCTTTGGCAATCCTGGCATATCTCATTGGGGAAAACCGTCCCATCAGCCGGGAATATCTGGCGGGTCTGGTCTGGCCAAATGTGCCTCAAAGTCAGGCGCTTGGGCTGTTGCGCCGTACATTGCACGATTTGATCGGCAGGCTGCCCGGCTGCCTGGTCGTCGACCGCCGCACGGTGCATTTTGCGCCAGAGAGACCGGTCGCCGTAGATGTCCACACCTTTGCCGCCCTGGCTGCCCAGGATGATCCCGCTGCCTGGGCGCAGGCGGTCGAACTTCCGCGCGCCCCCTTTCTCGAAGGCGTCTATCTGGACGATGCACCCGAACTGGAAAGCTGGCTGACCCGCGAGCAGGAGCGGTGGCAGCAGCAGATGGTTTCTCTTCTCGACCGTTTGGTTGCCCTGTGTACAGCGGAAGGGGTCTATGGCGACGCTTTGGCCCATGCCCGGCGGCTGGTGGTGCTGGAGCCGTGGCGCGAGGAAGCTCACTGCCGTCTGATGCTGTTGTTGGCGCGCACAGGCCAGATCAGCGCGGCGTTGGCCCAATACCACGCCTGTCGCCGGGCGTTGTGGGAGGAACTGGCCGTTGAGCCGGCCCAAAGCACCCGAATTCTCCACCGCCGTCTGCAAAATATCCCCCGCAGCCCATCCCAGCGGCTGCCCGGGTCTGTGACGCCGTTGATCGGGCGCGAGGATGAAGAGACGCAAATCTTCCGACTGCTGGCGGATCCGCGACGCCGGTTTATCACATTGCTGGGTGTGGGCGGCATCGGCAAGACCCGTTTGGCCCTGGCAATGGCGCGCAGAGTGGTCAATGACACTTTGCGCGTCTTCCTCCACGGCGTCATTTTTGTGCCCCTGGCCGGTGTTGACACCTTTGAGCAGATGATAGTGGCAATGGCCCAGCGGCTGGGCCTCACTCTGCAGGGCAGTGAAGCTCCCGAAGTCCAGGTGCTCAACCATTTGCGCGACAGGGAATTGCTCCTGGTGTTGGACAATTTCGAACAGTTGATCGACCCGCAGAGTCTGCACTTTCTGGTACAACTGCTGGAAGAAGCGCCCGAAGCCAAGTTGCTTGTGACCTCGCGTGTGCGGCTTGGATTGTACAATGAGCAGGTGTACCGGTTGCAAGGGTTGTCGATTCCAACGACCGCGGTCGCGACACCGGCTGCGGCGAGCAGCTATGCTGGGATCCGTCTTTGGATCGAAACCGTCCGGCGTCACCTGCCCGACTACGACGTAACAGCCGATGAGCTGCCCGCGCTTGTGACGATTGGACGGCAGGTGCAGGGGATGCCCCTGGCCATCGAGCTGGCTGCGGGGTGGCGCAGTACGCTTTCAGCGCCAGAGATCAGCGCGTCGCTTGCCTCGAATCTCGACTTCCTGAGCACCGACGCGCCGGACCTGCCCGAACGCCTGCGCAGTATGCGGGCGGTTTTTCAGACTTCGTGGCGTCTGCTCCGCCCGCCCGAACAGGCGATCTTCCCTCGGCTCGCCGTCTTTCGGGGCGGATTCACAGCCGATCTGGCCCTGGCTGTAGCTAAGGCTGGGCCGGACACGCTCGCCGTCCTGCAGGACAAGTCGCTGATCAGCCGTTCCAGTGAGGGACGCTATACTGTGCATGAGCTTGTCCGCCAGTTTGCCGCCGAACAACTGACAGCAACCGGCCAGATGGGTGCGATTCGGCAGCGCCATGCCGCGGCTCTTCTCGCGGCTGTCGAGCAGATCGATCCGCAGGCGCGCTACGCCGGATCGCGTCCCGGCCTGGCCGCGATTGCGGCTGAATCTGAAAATGTAGAGGCTGCCCTGCATTGGTGCTTTGCCCAAGGGCAAGAGCGGCTGGGGCTGGAACTTGTGGCTGCCCTGCGCGACTTTTGGCATCTGGCAAACGGCTGGCGGGCGGGAAGTCGCTGGCAAGCAATGGCCCTGGCCGTTCCCCCATCAGACGAGACCCTGCCGGCGCGTGCAAGGGTGTTGAACGAACGGGGCGTGTTGCTCGGATCGATGGGCGAAATTATGTTGGCGCAGGCCGCGCATCGGGAGAGTCTGGGAATCTTTACATCCCTGGATTGGGCAATCGAGCGCGCCTGGACGCACTATCATCTGGCGTGCCCGGAGTATCAGGACGGGGATGACGCCGTGTGCAATGCGTTGCTCTTCGATGCGTTGGCGGTCTTTCGCAGGGCCGGCGACGAGCGCGGCGTTGCAGCCGTCTTGCAAAGGCTTGCTCTACAGATGCTTGATGGCGAAGAGGACCTCGTTCAGACAGAGCAGTTTGCGGGGGAGAGTCTCGCCATTGCTCGCCGGCTTGATTTGCGCACGGAGGTGGCCGGCACGCTCATCCTGCTGGGCGAAGTGGCTATTCGGCAGGATAATTTGACGCGCGCCGAAGCCCATCTCGCCGAAAGCCTATCCTTGAGCGGTCCGATCAGCGGCCTGCGCTCTTGGGCGCTGGGCAAATTAGGGCACGTTCTTTTGAAAAGAGGCGATCTGCCAAAGGCCAAGCGGACCTTTCAGGAGGCGTTGCGTATCCGGCAGGAACTTGGCAGCATCATCGGTGTGGCGTGGATGCTCGAAGCGCTGGGCGATGTTGCGCTTGCGACCGGAGAGTACTCGCAAGCGGTCCAGATGTTCAGCAGCGCCAATGCCCTGCGCACCCGGCAAAAAATGCCCCTGTTGTCCGTCGATAAGCGGAGATTCGGGCAGGCCGTGCAGAGGGCGCGCAGGGTGCTGGGGGAAGAGCCGTTCGTCACCGCCTGGCAGACAGGCGAGGGTTTGGCCCAACGCCAGACCGATTTCGTCGCCCTCTTTGGCTCGGAAGCCGAAAGCGATGGGATTGGCTAGGGCTTCCAGGCCACTGCCTCGCCGTGGGCTATCCCCAGGAATGCGTCGGGCTGCTGAGGCCAGGCCGACCAGACCGTAGCGATGGCGGCCAGTTGTTCCCGGCTGGCCAAACCGTTTTCCAGTACACGATCCACATAGTCCGCTTCCCGCACCCGGCTGACCGCTAGATGGCTGGCAAAGCGCAGGCGCTCCCCATCAGCGTACACCTCGTACGAGGCTGTCGCCTGCACGTCGCTGAAGCCGGCTTTGTGCAACAGACCCCGCAACTGTCGGCCAATGCGCGGGTGTCCTCCCAGGCTGGCCCAGTCGGCCTCGTAGATTTCGAGCCAGCGATGAAGCGATGGGTCATCCGGCGCAATCAAATGTCCGCCCAGGTCAATATCGCGAATGCCAATCACCCCACCGGGTTTTAGTACCCGCCGCATCTCCTGCAAGGCTCTATCTGGCTCGCGCAGATGTTCCAGTACATTGTGGCTGAAGATCGCGTCGAAAGTTTCGTCTGGGTAGTCGAGGGCATAGAGGGTGCCGGTGGCGAAGCGCACATTCGTCACCCCCGCGCCCGCGGCCCGCTCCTGGGCCCGTTCAATCTCAATCTCCGAGATGTCAACCCCTGTGATGTAGCCGGGCGTCACCGCTTCTGCCAGGCCAACGGTAATCGATCCGGAACCACAACCGCAGTCGAGCAGGGCCATGCCGGGCTGAAGAAAGGGCAGAAACCAGCCTGCCTGCACCCCGGCCGTGCGGCTGGCGTGTTGTCTCAGAGTCAGGGCCGAGTCGTAGCCGTGGGCGTAGGTTTCCTGGTCGCCTGGCCAGTCGTCCTGGTGGGTTGTGGCTGAACTGTTCATTCTTTTTGGTCTCCTCCTGGCGTGTGCCTGTGCAGTAATTGACTAGGGTCTGTGCAGAGTACTTGAACCAGTGGGGATATGCTTTCGTTTCTGGATACATCAGCGGAGGACTGCAGGCAGATAGAGATACTCTTGCGCAGGCAGCGGCTCCAGTTGGATGTCCAGGTCCGTCACTTCCGGCGGCACACCGACGACCGGGCTGTAGGCCGTGTGATAGCCCATCGCCTCCACTTTCACATACCAGCAGCCCCGCACCACATCCCAGCCGTAGTAGCCGCTCTCATCGGTCTTCAGGGGATTGACGTCCGGGTCCATTGTCGGCGGGGAGAAGCCCGGCTCTTCCGCCCGGCCCTGGCCTTCGCCGGCGATGGGCAGACTGCTCCAACTGTTGTTGGGGCGTGTATCCACCGTGCGACAATCGTTGGTCGTCGTCCGTCCGTCGGGCAGCGCGCCGGGTAGCCGGTGCAGGGTCACAGTGGCCCCTGCCACCGGCGCGCCGTTCTGTGCATCGGTGACAAAACCGCTGGGGTCAAATATGCGTGGCGGGTCTGTGTTGGGCCGGCAAGGACTCAGGCTGCCATCGCTCGGGTCTCTGACAAACCAGCCGCCAGCGAATCCGCCCACCCGCTCACAGTCACCCGGAGCCGATGGCGCAGAGGGGGCGCTGACATTGCGGGCTGTGGGTGGATGGAAGGCGGTGACCACAAAGATACGCTCGAAGAGGTTGAACTGCCCCTGGGGAATTTCGGCCCGGTAGCGATTGATTGTCCCGTCCAGGGGCGTAAACGGGAAGGATTGTCTGTCGTGGAGGACATAGAAATGTTTGAGTGGACCACAGGCAGTCTGTGTACAAACAGGCGTGCTCTCGACGGTAATGCCCACAATAGACGCCGGCGTTCCCCGTCTCACGGCAATCGTCCAGAGGCCGTTGGCTTCGGGAGAAGGATAGGCGGTGGCGTTGGTCGCTTTGATGACGGTTTCCTTGACAGGCGAGACCAATACCTCCACATTTTCGTGCAGGCGGATGGTGCGCGGTCCCCGCAGAGTGGGCGTCACATAAGCCGTCGCTGTATTGGTGTAGACGCCGATGTTCTGGGTGGCCGCAGCGCTGAAGTGAATCGTCACCACCGCGCTGGGTGAAATCTCCACGGTGGGCCAGAGCAAGGACTGGACAGCGGCTCTCCCGCCGACAGAGGGCGCAGGGAGTGGAATGTTGGATGTGGCGCTGCCCTCCACAAAGAGGAACCCTTCGGGCAGGTCGTTCTGCAGGGAGGCGCGCACCGTCTCCGAGTGGGTGTTGCTCAGACGCAGGGCAAAACCCGTCTGGTCGCCCGGCGCGAGCAGGCGGTTGTCCGGGCGCTGGCCGAACTCCACCAGGGCCGGATTGTCGGAAATGATGATGCCGTTGGGTAGATACTCCGGCCCGAAGGCCAGCCCCAGGCCGTGGACAACTTCCTGGAACTCGCCGCTGCGGGAGCCATAGGTCATCACCTGGAAGACATCGCCCGAGGCAGGCGTGAAGCCCGCCGTCGGGCTGAGAACGAGTCGCCCGTCCAACGCGGCGTGTCCGCCAACCTGAAACTGATCGTAGCCGCTGCCCGGCGTCAGTCCGCCGATGTCAACGTGAAGGGTTGCGCTCACCCCCTGGCTATACTCTTCGTCCAGAGCGAGCACTCCCTCCGGATCGATAGTAGCGCCGCCATTGCGCAGGGATTGGTCCTGAAAGAGGTCGATTGTTCCGCTGCCCCGCAACGTACCGCCGTTGAACTCCAGACCGCCTGTCTGGGCACTTAATGTACTGCCAGAGAACAGGCGCGTCTCCCCGTCATTCTGGGTAAAACTGTCCGCACGCAACACACCCTCACGGATGAGGACACTTCCGTTATTGATCACCGGAACGGTAGACGGAATCTCAAAGGTCTCCGGGCTGCTCTTGTCCACCCGCCCCCAATTGATGAGGATTCCGTCAGGCGAAACAAAGGGTATGCAACTGCCAATGGAGCCGCGACTGACAGCGTAGACGCCTGTCGGTTGATTGTTGAAGATTGCCTGGGCAAGCACAGAAAAACAGTGGGGGCTACGCTGTTCGATGACCCCGTAGTTGTTGAGGGTGCGGTGGCTGATGCCGCCGGTGTTGTTCACCAGCATATATGCCCCAGGAGCAATGTTGAAAGTATCGCTAACTCCCGTGGAGCCGTGGATCAATCCGCGGGATTCGGCAATGGTCATCGCCCGCGTGACGGTGATTTGGCTGGAACCGGCCAAATCGGTGCTGTTGCCCATCTGCAGGTAGGGAAGTGCAACGGTTCCGTCCGGTGTGTGCAGGTCCAAGAGTGTATTGACATTGCCGATATCGGTCAGGCCGGTCACGTCATAACGACCCCACACAACGGCTCTTGCGCCGTTTTCCAGACGAAAGACTCCGCCGCCAGCTATGGACGAGGACGCGTCAAATCGATGTTCATAGCCATTGAGGATCAGAAGCCCAGGCGCGGTAATGGAGATCGTTCCTGTATGGGTCACTATCTGCCGGTTGCTGGGAAGTTGGATTTTCAGTGCGCCGGTTGGTACTTCAATTAGACCGTCGTTGGTCAGCCCTACGTTGAGCGTGAACTCAGTGTCACCCTCTGCGATCAGGCGGCCGCGATTGTGGATCAGACCCGCATCATCCACACTATTCCAGTAGCCATCCACACAGCCGGATTGAACTCGCATTGTCCCGCCGGGCCGGTTGTCGAAGACAGAGCGGAAAAGGGTGTTGACCTGATTGGGCAGTTGTGTGGAAGTGCCGTAGTTGACCAGCCGTCCCTGGATCAGGCGGCTGCTACTGGAGATAGTCAAGTAGGCGCTTGGCCCAATGACGACTGTCTCCAGCGCACCCGTAGGGCTAAGCCAGCTTCCTCCTACGATATTGCCGCCCCATTCCATACGGTCGGTAACAGTCAGGGTGTGGTAGCCGTGGAGCGCGGCCTGGTTGAGCAGCGAAAGGCTCTGCACAACGACTGGTCCGTCCACATTGACAATACGTCCGTAATTCTGGATCACTGCCACATCCTCAGGTCCGGGCACGTGGCCGCAATCCCAGTAGGCAACGCTGGACCAGTCGCGGGGGATCAGATCATCTGGGCCGATCCACCAGCAGGTGGCTGATGGCGCGGCCTGGGCCGATGGGCTGAGCAGCAGTAGCAGGAGGGCAATGGCAGCAGTCGCCAGCGTACAGGCAGCTATCAGACGAGCGCCTGACCCGTGGGTATATGTCGTTGAAGGCTGAATAGCTTTTTCCATCGGATTCCCCCTTTTATACTTGACAAGGTGACAAAATGACCGGGTGGCAAGGTGATAAAATGTCAGTTTATGCCCGTGTCGAGTATAGTAGGTGCGGTTTGTAACCGCACTTGCACCCGGAGAAGTGCGGTTACAAACCGCACCTACAGATTCCACAATCTTCTTGATCAGTACAATAGTTGCAGATACGCTAGGCTCGCTTTCCATTGTGGCAAGGAAGCGATAATTCGCCAATCCTACAATGGAAACGTCCTCAAAACGTCCTCTGGGTGGGGTGACCGCTCACCCCTACCCAACTTCCCCCACAGTGGGGGAGGAGT
>JAANMX010000964.1_pt1 | contig 35140 bp, 26 predicted proteins | sample 7279681 | NCBI WGS metagenome assembly JAANMX01 (sample SAMN14094542, study PRJNA606508) | bioreactor metagenome | isolation source: A lab-scale SPAN reactor treating ammonium-rich wastewater day 351 | place: Ireland: Galway | collected 2018-01-01 | reverse complement strand
GGCTCGGCTGGGGGCACGCCCGTCGGGGCTGCAATTGCAGACGGCGCGGTTCATAATGTGCCGTACGACGCATTTCTTCGTGGCTATCCCAAAGGAACTGGCTGGGAGTGGCATGGGTGTTTCAACAGTGTGCTACGGCTTGGTATGCACACAATTGACGGGGTTCGGGGACGCGACCTTGCGAGCGGCTGGAATGAGTAGGGGGGGTGGCACTGGTGTTTCTTGCCTCGCAAGAAGCACGGCCTACCGCATCACCCTGTCCATCTGGCGCCTCTCCTCCGCCGAGGCCCCCTCGACCGGGATCGCGTCCAGGAGGCTGTCGATGATGGCGTCCGTCGTCACCTGGTCGGCCTCGGCGTTGAAGTTGGTGAGAATGCGGTGCCGCAGCACGGGGCGGGCGATGGAGCGGACGTGGTCCGGGGTGGCGTGGGTGGAGCCCGAGAGGATGGCCTTGGCCTTGGCCGCGAGGACGAGGTACTCGCTGGCGCGCGGGCCGGCGCCCCAGGCGACGTACTCGGCGACCATTTCGGGGCGGGGCAGGCCGCCGTCCATCGGCTCGTTGACGCGGGTGGCGCGCACCAGACGCAGGGCGTAGCGGATGACGTGGTCGGCGACGGGGGTGCGGCGGACGAGGTCCTGCACGCGGCGTATCTCGTCGTTGTTGAGGACGGCGTCGACCTGGGTCTCGCCCTTGTGGGCCGAGCGGCGGACGATCTCGAACTCCTCGTCCGCGCCGGGGTAGTCGATGAGGATCTGGAACATGAAACGGTCGAGTTGGGCCTCGGGGAGGGGGTAGGTGCCCTCTTGCTCGATGGGGTTCTGCGTGGCGAGGACGAAGAACGGCTCCGGCAGCGGGTGCTGGACGCCGCCCACGGTCACCTGTCGCTCCTGCATCGCTTCGAGCAGCGCGGCCTGGGTCTTCGGCGGCGTACGGTTGATCTCATCGGCGAGAATCACGTTGGCGAAAACCGGCCCCTTCACGAAGCGGAGTTCTCGCGCGCCCGTCGCCTTGTCCTCCTCGATCACCTCGGTGCCGGTGATGTCGGAGGGCATGAGGTCGGGGGTGAACTGGATGCGGCTGAAGCCGAGGGAGAGCGTGCGGGCGATGGTGGAGATGAGGAGCGTCTTGGCGAGGCCGGGGACGCCGACGACGACGGCGTGGCCGCGGCAGAAGATGGCCATCAGGGCCTGCTCGACGACCTCGTCCTGACCGACGATGACCTTGCGAATCTCCGCTTTGAGCCGGTCGAACGCCTCGCGCACCTCGGCGAGCGCGTCCTCGGTGTTGCGCGGCGGCTGGTTGGCGGGGTGCGGCGTGCCGGCGAGTGGGTCGGGCATGGGGAGGCTCCGGAGGCTGGGTAGGGGAGGGTAGCAGTCGAGCAAAGGGCCAAGTTACCAAATGGCCAAAGGGCCAAATCGGAGGGGGGAGGAGGGGGAAGACGAAAACGGCCGTCGGGGGTTAGCCCGATCGGCCGTGTCGCGGTGTCGTCGGCCCGCGCGGGGCAGGGGGGCGCCCCTCAGGCGTGCCTTCGACGGTGCATCAGCGGTTGCGTTCCCGGTCGCGCTCCAGCGCGTTCACGAGCCGGTCGATGCTGCGTTCGAGCCTGTCGAGACGCTCCTCGATGCGGGCCATCCGGTCCTGCATCCCGTGGTCCGGTGCGGCCGGGGATGCTGAAGGCGGGGTCGGTTGGACGAAGAGGCGACCGCCCTCCGCCGGAGGCGCGATGCGCTCTCCCCAGCGGTACAAGAAGTTCTCTTCGTTGAGCCTGCGGCGGAGTTGGCCGCCTTCGTCCGTCAGCCTGCGGACGAGTTCCTCCACCTCGCGCCGGATCTCGGGCGTGAACTCCGCGCCGATATCTCCGAGGTGCTCGCGGAGTTTCATCGCCAACTCTCGCACCTGGTCGGTATCCCCGAAGCGCTCGACCCACACGCCGGGAGCCGTCGGCGCACCGGGCACCGCAGGGACCGAAGGAACGGCCATCGCGCCCACGCCCAGGCGGGTCGCGTCATACGGAGCGAGCACAACCTTCACTTCCTTCTTCTGCCCGGACTGCAGGACCGTCAGGTTGAGCGTGTCGCCGGGCTTGCGCGAGCGGAGAATCTCTCGCAGACGCGCCTGCGTCGCGGGCTTCTCGTTGTCGATCAGGATGATGATGTCGTGCGGCTTGAGGCCCGCCTCCGCGGCGGGTGTGCCCTCGGAAACCGACGCGATCAGGATGCCCTCGCCCTCGGCGAGGTTGAAGTGTTCACGGATGGACTCGCCCGGCTCGGCCATGGTGATGCCGACCATGACCGGGGGAGGAGACGCGATCTCGGGCTGCATCTGAGTGCGCCCCGTCGCGCCGTTCGGGGACAGGAAGAGGGCTCCTCCGCCGCCCTGCACGTCGATCTTCGGCACCAGGTGCACGATCGCGCCGTCATCGCCGAACATGAACGCATTCGCGTCGCCGACGGTGACGGCCGTAACGACGTTGCCCTTCTCGTCCAGCAGTTCGATCACGCCCCCGTCTTTGCGGCGGATGCGCTCCTCCGGCACAGGCTTGCCGTCGATCGTGGCCGTGGTCCGACCGTCCCGGACCTCGACCGTGACCTCGCGGCCGTTCTCGACCTGACGGACGATCACATGCTGACGGACCTTCGCCCCATCGGTGGTCGCCTGACCCTCGAAGCGGATTCGGCCTTCCTGCTCCGCGGTGCGGCTCTGCGCGAACACCGTGCCGGAGAGCGCGGCGAGGCAGGCGGCCGCGCCGATGACGATCCTTCGCGTGTCGGTCATGGTCGTTGTCCTCCATCGTGTGCGGGCGAGGCCCGCCATGGTGTGGGATCGGGAGCAGAGATGCGCGGTACACAAGGTCCCGTCAGCATCAGTCCGCGCGGGTCGGACGCGGCGTCGGCTCGAAGCGGACGGGAACGGGTTGACCGGCCTCGTCATACCCGAGGCGGTAGAAGTCGTCGGCGCGGAGACGTTCCACGATCTGACGCACGTAGATGACCTCCAGGCCGTTCTCGACGGGGGTCGTCTGCAGAACGATGCGTTCCGGGAGTTCGCCGAGCACCGTGCCGTCGGCCCGGCCCTGGTTGTAGTAGGCGTCGAGGGCGTCCTGCGGCGTGTTGATGCGCACAAGTCCCGGGACGAGGCTCGCGTTCTGCCCGTCCGTCCCGTGCCGCGCCTGCCGCGGCCCGATGAAGGCGGCCAGCGCGAGGCCAGCCGCGAGCGCCCAGCCGCCCCACGCGGCCACGGTGCGGATGCGGAACGTCAGGCGCTCGCTCAGGTGCTCCTCGATCGGCGCGCTCACGTCGTCGGCGACGGCGACCGCGTGCGCAACGGCGGCGGCGAGTTCCGCACGGTCCTGCTGCGCCTCCGCCAGCTCACGCCAGATCGCGGGGTCGCGGTCCGCCATCGCGCGGAACGCGGACCAGTCCTCCGGCGTCGCTTCACCGTCAAGGGCGCGGCTGATGAGAATGTCCCGGTCTGCGCCGCTCATGATGTGGCTCCTTCGGTGGCGGGTGTCGGGCCGATGGCGTGCCGCGCGGCGAGTTCACGCAGCATCCGCCGACCCCTGGCGATGCGGGTCTCGACCGTCGTCTCCGGCAGGCCCACCACCAGGCCGATCTCGCGGTACGACATCCCGTGAAGGCACCGGAGCAGCAGCGGCTCGCGGTACGACTCCGGAAGTTCGAGCGCGAGATTCAGCAGCCTGGTCGCGTCCTCGCGGCGGGCAGCGAGCACATCCGGTGTCTCCCCATTCACCGGCTGCGGCACGTGCTCCACGGACGACCGACGCGCGGGCGCAACGTCGGGGCGCGACCGGGCCTTCCGCGCCGCCAAACGCGCCGCGTTGATGGCGACCGAACGCAGCCAAGGCCGCAACGAGGCGGGGTCGCGGAGGCCTCCCAGTCTGCGAACGAAGGTCATGGCGACATCCTGCAGCAGGTCTTCAAGGTCCGCGTGGCGGGGCTTGTACGCGAGCAGCACGCCGGCAACCCACCGGCGGTGACGCTGCCAGAGCGCACGCACCGCGTCGGGGTCGCCCCCGAGGGCCGCGGCGAGCGTCGGGTCGTGCGAGTCCTCAAGCCCCTCGGCTTGCGGCTCGGGTTCGTGGGCCATCGTCATGCTCCGCGATGCACGCAGGGATGCGCCCCACCCGCGCTCCCGTCAGGACCGCCGCGGCTTCGGGCTATCCTCCTTCTTCGGGCTGGGGGCCTGTCGCGTTCGCGCAGGGGAGGCCCGGGCTGCCGCGAACGCATGGCGACGAACCGCACAACCCGCCCGTCGTCCGAACAGGCCGTGATGCCCTTCGGAGATCACCTCGAAGAACTCCGTCGGCGACTCATCCTCGCGCTCCTCGGGCTGGCCCCCATCTTCGTTCTCTCCATGTCCTTCGGGCGGCCGATGCTGGACTTCCTCACCCGGCCCGTCACCCGCCAACTGCGGGCTTCGGGCCTGCCGCCCGAGATGCTGGCGACCAACTTCCTCGAAACCTTCGGCACCTACGTCTTTCTCTCGCTCGTGGTGACGGTGCTGGCCGGCAGCCCTTGGGTGCTCTACCAGTTGTGGAAGTTCGTCGCACCGGGCCTGTACGAGACCGAGCGGCGCTTCGTCTACATCCTGCTCCCGTTGAGTTTCTCGCTCACCGTCACGAGCGCCGTCTTCCTCTACGCCGTCATCATGCCCGTCGTGCTCACGTTCTTCATCGAGTTCGGGTCGGCCGTCGGGCGGACCGACCCCCACGTCGCACCTCTGCCCGAGGGGATCGTGCTCCCGGCGTTCCCGCGGCTGGAGGCGGACCCGCCGCGGCCGGAGGTCGGGGCGGCCTGGATCAACACGGAACTCATGCAACTGCGCGTCTGCGTGGGCTACGAGGGCAGCAAGGCCGTGGTTCGCGGGTCGAACCTTACCCAGGGCAGCGGGATCGTCCAGCAGTACCGCATCAGCGAGTACACCAAGACCTTCCTTACGATGGCGATGGCTTTCGCGCTCGGGTTCCAGACGCCGGTTGTCGTGCTGCTGCTCGGGTGGGCAGGGCTGGTGAAGCCCGCCATGCTGAAGAAGTACCGCAAGCACGTCATCATGGGGTGCTGCATCGCCGCCGCGCTGCTCACGCCCGCAGACCCGATCTCGATGGCCCTCCTCGCCGCGCCGCTCTGGGCGCTCTTCGAACTCGGGAGCGTGCTGCTGCGCCTGCTGCCCGCCGAGCGCGTAGCTCGCATGGGCCGTCGCGGCCAGGCGGATCGGGACGGTGAGGCGTGAGAGGGGGGGTGTTCTATTCCCGTCTCGGCCCCCTGCCGCGACCGCGGCCCGCGGGCGAACCGACCGCGGCCGACGACGCGATGATGACGCGCGCCCTCGCCCTCGCCGGTGCCGCCGCCGCCATCGGAGAGGTGCCTGTCGGCGCGGTCGTCTATGAAACCGCCTCCGCCCGCGTGCTCGGCGAAGGTTTCAACCGACGCGAGGCGGATCACGACCCGGCCGCACACGCCGAGCTCCTGGCCGTGCGCGCGGCATCGCAAACGATCGGTGACTGGCGGCTGAACCACTGCACGCTGGTGGTCACGCTCGAACCCTGTGCCATGTGCGCTGGGCTGGTCGTGAACGCGAGGGTCGGACGCCTCGTCTACGGAGCGAACGACCCGAAGGCTGGTGCGTGCGAAAGCCTCTACGCCATCCCATCCGACAGCCGGCTGAACCACAGGCCGCAAATCGTGCGCGGCGTACGAGCCGAGGCGTGCGGCGACCTGCTGCGCACGTTCTTCCGGCAACTCCGCCGCGGAGAAGCCTGATGCCCGAACTCCCCGAAGTCGAGACCGTGCGCCGAGGCCTCGCACGCGCCATCATGGGACGCCGCGTCGAGTTCGCACGTCTGCTCCGGCGCGACGTGCTCCGCACCCGGCAACCCCCCGGAGCCGCCGCCCTGCTCGTCGGCGGCACAGTCCGCGATCTGCTCCGACACGGCAAGCACCTCGCCGTTGTGGTCGATGACGGCCGCTCCCTCGGCGTCCACCTCGGCATGACAGGGCAGTTGCTCGCCACGCGGCTCGGCGAGCCGACAACGACTCGCAACCACGCCCATGCGCGATGGGTCTTCGACGACGGCACCACCCTCGTGTTCCGCGACCCGCGCCGCTTCGGAGGACTGTGGAGCTACTCCACGCTCGACGCGCTGCGAGCCGAGCGATGGGCAGCCCTTGGTCCGGATGCGCTGCGCGTCACCACGCGGCATCTCGCATCTGCACTCGCGGCCGCTCGGCGACCCGTGAAGGCGGCGCTGCTCGACCAGACCATCCTCGCCGGCGTCGGCAATATCTACGCGGACGAGGCCTTGTTCCGCGCGAACATCCATCCGGCACGCTCAGCAGCCTCGCTCTCAACAACCGAAGTTGAACGGCTGACGGAGTCCATCCGGGGAGTGCTCCGCGAGGCGGTGCGCGCCGGGGGTTCAACGATCAGGGACTACGCCGGGTCTGACGGCAGCCCCGGCCGCCAGCAGGAACGGCACCTCGTCTACGGACGGGGAGGGCAGCCCTGCGTGCGCTGCGGCACGCCGCTGACGACCTCGCTCGTGGCCCAAAGAACGACAGTCGCCTGCCGAACATGCCAACGTCTTCCGAAGAGTTATCCACATCGGAGCGCGACCTGTTTACCATCCGCCAAGGTGCATCGGGCTGCCCCGAAAGCCAGAGAACTCCTCTCCCTGAAAGAAGAGAACTCTTCAGAGTTGAGTAGCAGTATGCTCCGTCGAGATGTGGACAATCGGGAGAACCAGCCGCAAGTCCCTGCGGGTCAAGTACTTGATGCTATCCGGTGGTGTGCGTATACCGACGGCAGCCTGTCGCCTGCTGATGGCGAAAGACGATCCCGTCGGTCTGGTCGGCCAACATGATTGGAGTGATCCTGATCTGGCTCGCCCAATCCGGCGCTGATCGCGAGATCGTGCACAGGTTGTTCACACGCCAGCCGACAGCCCGACAACCCAAACAGTGCCCAACCATTGAGGACGGTTCGACTGTTTTCGGTTGATCAAGAGAGTTCTCTTGGCAGAATGGGTCTGTGAACCGTCGCAGCGCTGTCGGCCTTGGCATTCTCGTCGCATCGCTCGCCTGGTCGTCCCTCGCCTTGGGTCAGGGTGAGCGAGTCGGTGCCCAGGATGCGGCCCCCGGCGACGCTTTCGGCTTCAGCGTGACCGTGTTGGACCACCTGCTCGTGGTCGGATCGCCGACCAACGACGCCGCAGGGAATGACAGCGGTGCGATCTATCTCTTCGAGCGCGATACAGGCGGTTGGGTCCAGGGGGCGAAGCTGAATGCCACGGAAGCCCGACCAGGTGACTGGCTCGGGCATTCGGTCGCGCTCGCGGGGAACGTCGTCGTTGCGGGTGCACCCTTGGCGGACCCGGCCGGTTCGGAAAGCGGTGCGGCCTTTCTCTTCGAGAAATCGGCAGGTGAGTGGGTCCAGGTGCAGCGGCTGGTGGCGTCGGACGCGGCCGCGGGCGCGCGATTCGGCTTCGCGGTCGCCGCGGCAGATGGCCTCGTGATCGTCGGCGCGTACCAAGCCGACGGCGGACGCGGCGCGGCGTACATCTTCGAGAAGAACGCCGGCGTCTGGGAGCAGACGGCACGGCTTGCTTCCCCGAGCGCGAGCGTGGGAAGCTACTTCGCCCAGTCGCTGGCCGTCGGCGACGGCGTCATCGCGATCGGATCCATGGGCGACGACAGCGCGGGCACGGACGCCGGAGCCGTGCACCTCTATACCCGCGACGGCAACGGCGTGTGGGAGTTCGCCACCACGATCACGGCCGCGGACGCCACGCCAGGCGCGCTCTTCGGCGCGGGCATCGGGCTGCACGATCGCACGATGGTGGTCGGCGCGCTCGCGGGCGATTCGGGGCCGTTCACAGGCGCGGCGTACGTGTTTCGCAACACGGACATGGGTTGGACGCAGGAGGCGAGACTCGCACCGCCGGTGCCTGCGCCGAGCCTGTACTTCGGCCGCGCCGTGGCGATTCACGGCTCAACGGCCGTTGTCGGCTCATACCGCGACGACACAGGCGCAACCGACGCCGGCGCGGTGTTTGTCTACGAGGAAAGCGACGGGGCATGGCCCCACACCGCGACGCTCCTGGCGACCGACCCGGATCAGGGCGACTGGCTCGGCTATTCCGTGGCGATCGCGGAGAGCGTGATCGCCGCGGGCGCGCACGGCGACGACGACAACGGCCCGTTCAGCGGTGCAACATGGGTCTTCGAACGCTGCCGCGCCGACTTCAACGGCGACGGTTCCGTGAACACGCTCGACGTGCTCGCCTTCCTCAACGCCTTCACCTCCGGCGACCAGCGCGCCGACTTCAACGGCGACGGTTCCGTGAACACGGTGGACTTACTGGCGTTTCTGAACGCCTGGGCCATCGGGTGCCGGTAACCTCGCGGCGGCGGGCACTGCGTGCAGCCCGGCGACGGCCTCACGGATGCCGCACCGGACATTTTCTGAGTAGAACCTTCCAATCGGGCTGGGGAATCCATTAGCATGGGAGCCGGTGGGGCCGGAGGGCGGTGCGATGTCGCTGCGCACGAGCGTGTTGAGGCTGTCGATAGGGCTCACGGTTCTCGGAATAACGGGTTCAGTTCGAGCGAGTGATGAGCCGGTGGCGCCGGGGGATGCGCTTCAGACACGGGCGATCGCAGTGGATGCCGGTGCGTACTCGAACGCCGTTGTCGGCGGGGCGATCTCGCTCCCGCTGTTCGATGATCTGTCTTTCGGGCTGCTGGTTGAGCGCGTGGACAGGCGAGCGGACGGTGTCACGGTTCGGGGGAAGGTGGCGGGGCACGAGGGCGCGTCGTTCGTGGCGACGGTCGAGCATCGGCTGGTCAGTGTGGGCGTGTGGACGCCACATGGCGCATTCGGCGTGCAACCGACGGGCATCATCCTGCCGGACGGCCGGATCGAGTGTGTGGCGGTGGAATGGTCGCCGCACGCGGTGGTGCGGTGCGCGGCGGCGGATATCGGTCACGGCGCTACGCCGCAGGCGAAGCACGTTGCAGGCTCGGTGCGCGGAACCGAGGCCGTGGAACCCTCCGGCGTGGCTCGACAGTCCGGCGGGGGGCGCTCGTGCTGCTCGTGCGACGACGATGTCTCGCGCGCGGATGTGCTCGTCGTCTACACGACCAAGGCAAAGACCGCGGCGGGCGGCGCAGCGGCACTGCAGACGCGCGTGCAGAACGTGATCGACACGACGAACCTGACGATCGCCAACAGCCTCGTGAGCGGGCTGGAGATGGCGATGGTCGGCTTCATGGAAGTGGGGTACGACGAGGTCTCGCCAGACTGGCTCGACCATCTGATCCGTGTGACCGAGACCAGTGACGGGTACATGGACGAGGTGCATAGCTGGCGCGATGCGGCCGCGGCGGATTGCGTGCTGCTGATCGTGGACGACACGCGGTTCCTGGGTGGCGCCGGGTGGTGGGCGATCTGGGACGACGGGGCGGCGTTCACCTGTCTGAACTGGCGGTCAGCGGGCGGCGGCATCCTGACCGGGGCGCACGAGTTCGGGCACAACTTCGGGTGCGCGCACGACCATGAGAACGACCCGTCCGCGCCGTTCTCGTATGCATGGGGTCACTACTACACACACGCCGGGACGAACTACGGCGACGTGATGTCGTACCCGGTGGATGTGTACGTGCCGATCTACTCGCACCCCGGCGTCCTGGGGCCGGGCGGGAAGCCGATGGGCGTGCCGATCGGCGAAACTCGGGCGGCGTACAACGCGTTCGTCGTGGAACAGACCCGTCACACGCTCGCGAACTACCGCAAGAGCGGGCGGATGCGCGACTGCAACGGCAATGGCATCGACGACGCGATCGACATCACCGACGCGACCAGCAGCGACACGAACGGCAACGGCATCCCCGACGAGTGCGAGCGGCGCATCCACGTCGATATGCACTCTGAGAGTCAGGGGCAGGGCGCGGCGTGGGGCGATGCGCTGCGCGACTTGGCGGAAGTAACGGCGGCGGCGAACCTGCGCTGTTCGCACACGCGAGAGGTCTGGGTCGCAGACGGGGCGTACTTGCCGGACAGCGGGCATGGCGATCCTTGGCGGCGGTTCTCGCTCAGGTCAGGCCTTGCGCTCTACGGCGGGTTCCAGGGGCAATCGCACCCCGGCGGCGGCGAAACGTCGATCCATCAGCGCGTGCCGGGGGCGTTCGAGTCGGTTCTGAGCGGCGACATCGGCATACCGGGCGATGACTCGGACAACTCATACGCACTGCTCGAAGCATTGGACTCGGACGCGAATGCCGTGCTCGACGGGTTCGTTGTCGAGGGCGGGCGCTCGTTCGACAGCGGGGCAGGGATGTACGCCGTGCGATCGTCAGCCGTCGTGCGCGACTGCGTGTTCCGCAACAACCGGGCGGACGGCAGCGGCGGGGCGTCGATCGTCATCGAACCATGCTCGATGCGGTTCGAGCGGTGCTCGTTCGAGCGCAACGCGGCGGGGTACGCGGGCGGCGCGGTCTCCCTGTACGACGGGGCATCGGCGCTCTTCCATGAGTGCAGGTTCGAGGCGAACTCGGGCGAGTACGCGGGAGCAATCGCGGGATACACGGGGGTCAACGTCGCGTTCGTCGGGTGCGAGTTCACGGAGAACACCGCGTCATGGGGCGGCGCCGCGGTCGAGTTGTACGACTCGGCGACCGGTTCGTTCATGGTCTGCTGGTTCGAGGGCAACGAGGCGACGAACGGCTATGGCGGCGCGATCGCGGTCGGCTGGCAGAGCGAAGCGAGCGTTGCGCTGTGCGAGTTCACGGACAACTCGTCGGGGGGTGTCGGCGGCGCGATCTCGCTCGGCGACTCGACGCTGCGCGCGGACGCGAACCTCTTCCGTCAGAACGTCGCGCAGACATACGGCGGCGCGATCGACGCATGGAACAGCCAGATCACGCTCGTCAGCAACGTCCTGCGAGCCAACACCGCGGGTGTCGGTGGTGGAGCGTTCGCGGCGGGCGGAGGGACGCAGGCGGCAGTCGTCGGCTGCACGCTTCACGCGAACCACGCCGCCGATCGTGGCGGTGGGATGGCGATGAGCGGCTCGCACCTTGCGCTCACAGGGTCGATCTTGTGGGCGAACACAGACCCCAACTCGGCGACGCAGGAGAAGCAGGTGTTCCTCTACAGCGGGACGGCCGCGGTGAACCGGTCGTGCGTGCAGGGGTGGACCGGCTCGTTCGGCGGCGTGGGGAACATCGGCACCGACCCGAAGTTCGTGAACGCAGGAGCGGGCGTGTTGCTGCTGTCGGCCGGGTCGCCGTGCATCGACGCAGGGGACAACACGGCCGTGCCGGCGGACGGAATGGACATCGACGAAGACGCCAACACGACCGAGGCCGTACCAGTGGACTTCTCCGGCGATCCGCGGTTCCACAACGACATGGGCACGACGGACACGGGCGTGCCGGGCAACGGGCACACGGCGGTGATCGACATGGGAGCGTTCGAGTTTCAGGGGAACTCGTGCAAGGCCGACTTCAACAACGACGGCGTCGTCAACACGCTGGACTTCATCGCTTTCCTCAACGCCTTCACGGCCGGCAACGCGAAAGCCGACTTTAACGGCGACGGCGTCATCAACACGCTGGACTTCATCGCCTTCCTCAACGCCTTCACCGCCGGGTGCTCATAAGGTCCGAGGGCATATGACGGCGGCAGTGGGAAGTCCGTGAACGGGGCGTGACGCTACGATCGTGCTCGGCTCCGCGCGGGGCGGGGCGAGAGGGGTCGGGCGCGTGTCGATCGCGTGGATCATCGGCGGCGTGGGGCTGTTCCTGCTCGGGATGTCGCTGATGACCGACGGGCTGAAGAGCCTGGCCGGGGATCGGCTCCGCCTGGTGCTCTCGGGCATGACCGGCCGCCCGGTGCGGGCCTTCGTGTCCGGCGCGGGGCTGACCGTCGCCGTGCAGTCGTCGAGCGCGACCTCGCTGGCGACGATCGGCATGGTGAGCGCGGGCCTGCTCTCCTTCCCGCAGGCGGTCGGCGTCATCATCGGCGCCGCCGTCGGCACGACGAGCACCGGATGGATCGTCTCTCTCCTCGGGCTGAAGTTCAGCATCGCCTCGGTGGCCATGCCGATGGTCGGCATCGGGGTGCTTGTGAAACTGTTCACGCGCGACCGCCGCGCCGCCGTCGGCATGGCCATCGCCGGCTTCGGGCTGATCTTCGTCGGCATCGACACGCTCAAAACGGCGATGGAATCGGCCTCGGCTCACGTCAACCCCGCCTCGCTCCCCGGCGGCACCGCCTGGGGAGACGTCGCCCTCGTCGGCATCGGCGTGGCCATGACGGTGGTCATGCAGTCCTCCAGCGCGGCCGTCGCCATGACCATGGCCGCCCTCCACGCGGGAACGATCACGCTCGAACAGGGCGTGTCGTTGGTCGTGGGCGCGAATGTCGGCACCACCGTCACGCCGATCATCGCCGCGATCGGCGCAACCACCGCCGCCAAACGCACCGCCGCCGCACACGTGGTCTTCAACACCGCGAGCAGCGCGATCGGGCTGGCGGCGATCCCGGCATTCCTCTGGGTCGTGGGCGCACTGACGCCGGACGCTGACCGGTCGGTGCTCTCCCTGGCCGCGTTTCATACCGGGTTCACGGTCGTGGGTGCGGCGGTCTTCCTCCCGTTCGTTCGGCAGTACGCGGGGCTGATCGCTCGCCTGGTGCGCGAGCGCGACGGCGCGCTCACCCTCCACCTCGACGAGACCGTCGCTTCCGTGCCCGCCGTCGCGGTGGACGCCGCCCGACGCGCCGTGATGGACGCCGGCGCGATCCTCGCCGAAGCGGTGCGCGAAACGGCCGCCATCGGCACGGTGTCGGCCGAGACCCGGCGCGGCGTCGAGGAAGTCGACGGCGCGCTCGACCGGGTACGGTCGTTCCTCGGACGCGTGCGCACCGATCCGAACGCCCCAGAGCACGTCGCCCACGTCGGCGTCCTCCACGCGATCGACCATTTCGAGCGCCTCATCGAAGGGCTTGCGGAGCGCGAACTGGCGGCCCGCGTGCGACGCGCAGGCGCGGAACTCGGCGACCCCGCGGCGCGCCTCGCCGACGTCGCGACCCGCGTTCGCGAAGCCATGCGCCGCGGCCCGGCCGACGCCGACGCACAGGCCGCCAGCGACGCTGGCGAGGCGTCATCGACCATCGCCTCCTATCGCCGCGCGCAGCGCGTGCGCGTACTCCAACGCACGGCCTCCGGCGATGTACCACCCGACGACGCGCTCGACGTGCTCGAAGCGGCGCGGTGGCTCGACCGGCTGGCCTATCACCTCTGGCGAGGCACGGTCCACCTGCTCGCGCCGGCGCAGGCGGGCGGCGCGCCGGAACGGCACCGTGTCTTCGCCGAGCCGGAACGACACCCGGGGAAAGCGGACAGTTGACGGCAGACGGCGGACTTGCGGAACGAGCCGAAGGCCGACATCAACGACGCACGACCGAATAATAGGGATTTGGTTGGGCCTTGCTTCGGACTTCGCGGGAACCGGCACTGTTTGAAGATCGCATAGCCTGAGTGCGTCGGCCCGATGGCCGATGGCGGTGTCGTTGTCGCCGGGCTTCCCGGCATCTCGGTCTTGAGATTCAGAATCAGGAGGGGGTCCGGTGATGGCTTCCGTTCGCAGTTTCGGCGAGGCGTGTGTTCTCCTGGGTATCGGGTTCGCGGCCTCGCTGAACGGCGCGGCATCGGGCCAGGAGTTGCGACCGGGCTTCGGCGCGCTCGTCTCGCCCGACGGCGTCTGGGTGCATGTTGAGCGCCTGCCGCAAGAGCAGTGGAACAAGGACGCATGGATTCGCCCGAACCGCTTCGAGGCCTACGCGATCGACATGGCGTCCGCCTGGCGCGTGCTGACGGCCGCGCCGATGGAGTTCACGCCCGAGGCCTCGCTCCGTCCGGTCGTGTTCTATGTGCCGACCCCGGAGGGCGGGTTCGCGCCCTTCGCGTGCTTCGAGTCGCCGATCATGGAACCCGCCCTGGCCGCGAAGTTCCCCGAGATCCGCACCTTCGCGGGGCAGGGCGTCGATGATCCTGCCGCGTGCGTACGCCTGGACCTCACGCCGCAGGGCTTCCACGCCCAGGTGCTCTCGCCCGAAGGCGCGTGGTGGGTCGATCCGTTCAGCCGCGGCGACACGGGGTTCTACACGGCCTATCGCAAGGCCGACCTCACGCCGCCCGAAGGGTGGACCTGTGAAACGGTCGGCGGCGACGACCTCGGGTGGATCGCCCCGGCCGAGTACGGCGGCGTCCGATTCGGCGAGCAGCTGCGCACCTACCGCCTCGCCAACGCCGCCACAGGCGAGTACACGCAGTACCACGGCGGGACCAAGACCGCGGGCATGGCCGCCATCACGACCGCGATCAACCGCGTCAACCAGGTCTACGAGGTCGAGGTCGCCATCCGCATGATCCTCGTAGGCAACAACGACCTCATCGTCTACACCAACCCCGCCACCGACCCCTACACGAACAACAACGGCGGCACCATGCTCGGCCAGAACCAGTCCACCTGCGACAGCATCATCGGGAGTGCGAACTACGACATCGGGCACGTCTTCTCCACCGGCGGCGGGGGCGTCGCCTACCTCGCGTGCGTCTGCAAGTCCAACCAGAAAGCACGCGGCGTCACCGGCCTGCCCGCTCCGACCGGCGACGGGTTCTACATCGACTACGTCGCCCACGAGATGGGACACCAGTTCGGCGCAAACCACTGCTTCAACAGCAGCACCAGCGGATGCAACGGGAACCGCAACGGATCGACCGCCTACGAGCCGGGCAGCGCCTCCACCATCATGGGCTACGCGGGACTCTGCGGCGCGGACAACATCCAGAACTTCAGCGACCCCTACTTCACCTCCGTCAGTTTCGACGAAATCCGCAACTACACCGTCAACAGCACAGGCAACGGCTGCGCCCAGAAGGTCAACACCGGAAACCTGCCCCCCACGGTCAGCGCGGGCCAGGCATACGCCATCCCGGTCAAGACGCCCTTCACCCTCACGGCCAGTGGCTCCGACCCCGACGGCGACGCCGTCACCTTCTGCTGGGAGCAGCGCGACCTCGGCCCGACCGCCACCCTCACCACGCCCGACGACGGGAAGTTTCCCCTCGTGCGCTCGCGAAACCCCACCTCCTCTCCCTCGCGGACTTTCCCGATCCTCTCCACGATCCTGGCGAACCAGAGCGACAAGAAGGAACGGCTCCCGGACGTCGCCCGCCAGATGAAGATGCGCGTCACGGCACGCGACAACCGCGCCGCCGGCGGCGGGATCACGACCTCCGAAGTCACCCTCAACGTCGTCGGCACGGCGGGACCGTTCGACGTCATTCAGCCCGCGGCAGGCGCCACCTGGAGCGGCGAAGGCACCGTGACCTGGAACGTCGCGAACACGACCGCAGCCCCGATCAACTGCTCCCAGGTCCGCATCTCGCTTTCGACCGACGGCGGGCAGACGTTCCCCTACGTCCTCGCCGCATCGACACCGAACGACGGGTCGGAGACGGTCGCGCTGCCCCAGGTCTCGTCCTCGCAGGCCCGCATCAAGGTCGAGGCGGTCGGCAACGTCTTCTTCGACATCAGCCCCGGCAACTTCACCGTGCAGGCCAACGCCCTGGTCATCTCGATCCCCGGCGGGCCGCCCAGCGTCCTCGCGCCCGGCGTCGAAACGCCCTTCGACGTCTCCATCGAGAACGGAACGCACACGCTCGACCCGGCGACGCCCACGCTCTGGATGAGTGTCGACGGCGGACAGACCTACACGCCGCGCGCGATGAACCCCCAGGGCGGCAGCCTCTGGCTGGCGACCTTCAGTGAGCCGGCGTGCCAGGACGACGTCCGCTACTACCTCAGCGCCAAGACCACCACCGGCCTGACAGTGACCCACCCGGCGTTCGCGCCCGCGTTCCACTTCACCGCGGTCGTCGGCGAGAACGCGCCCTTCTTCACCGACAACTTCGAGACAAACCTCGGATGGACCGTCAGCGGAACCGCCACAAGCGGGCACTGGGTTCGCGCCGTCCCCGGCAACTTCGGATTCGGCGACCCGCCCTCCGACAGCGACGGCTCCGGGATGTGCTACGTCACCGGCAACGCGGCGTTCAACGACGTCAACGCGGGTTCCACCATCCTCACCTCGCCCGTCTGGAACATGGCCGACGGCGGCGCAATCTCGTACGACTTCTGGCTCTCCGGATTCCCGGGCGTGCCCTTCGGCGCGGAGGACGGACTCGCGGTCGAGGTGGCGACGGATGCCGGCGGCTCGAACTGGACGCGCGTCCGCGAGTACAACGACGCCGCCCAGATATGGCGCAGCGACGCCGTACTGATCGGCGTCGATGCACCGGCGAGCACGACCGTCCGCGTCCGTTTCGTCGCGACGGACGACGCCCCGGGTCACGTCGTCGAGGCCGGCATCGACCGCGTCGTCGCCTCGGCGATCGTCTGCGAAGACCCGGACGACTGCCCCGCCGACTTCAACGGCGACACCGTCGTGAACACCCTCGACGTCCTCGCCTTCCTCAACGCCTACACCGCCGGTGATCCCAATGCGGATTTCAACGGCGATACGGTCATCAACACCCTCGACGTCCTCGCCTTCCTCAACGCCTACACGGCCGGATGCCCCTGATCCTTCGGAAAAACGGCTTGTTCGGGGCGGTCGGCCCCGGTATGTTGCACGGCGGAGGGCGTCGTCCCGGAGGGGGACACCGCCGACCGCCCCATCGGAGGTCCGATATGACTCGCCTGTTCTTCGGTCGCGTTCTCGGCGTGCTTGGCCTGGTCGCGGCGTCGTGCTTCGGGCAAGAAGCCGGCGGACCTCGCTCCATCCCGCACGATCAGCCCATCCTCGTGGACGGGCAGCTCGTCTTCCCCGACGGCGCGGAGATCCCACGCTTTCTGACGGAGGCGGAACGCCGCTACCTGGCGACCAACCCCCTGGCGCCCGAACGCGGCACGCGCGGCGCGCCCGTCGGCAACATCTACTGCGTCCCCGAGTACGACCCCATGGAGTCCATCCTCATCTCCTGGGAAGGCTCCTCGGCACAGAAGACCATCCTTGCCGAGATGGCCAAGCACATCACCACCACCGGCGACGCCGACCTCCACGTCGCGATCGACACCTCCGGCGCGATCCCCGCCGCACAGGCGACCCTCTCGGCCGCCGGCACGGACATGAGCCGTGTCAGGTTCTTCGTGCGCACCATGGACACGATCTGGATCCGCGACTACGGCCCGCGCTACGTCTACCGCAACGGCGTTCGCGCCATCATCGACCACACCTACAACCGTCCCAGGCCGAACGACAACGCCTTCAACGGCTTCTACGCACAGCAACGCGGGCACGAGTACTACATCATCCCCCTCGTCCACGGCGGCGGGAACTACCACCTCTCCGCGCTCGGCGACTCCTACGCCACGAAACTCATCGAGAACGAGAACCCCACCCTCTCGAAGGCACAGATCGTCGGCTACTGGCAGGACTACCAGAACGTGCTCACGGAGATCACCCCCGCCTTCCCCACCAACGTCGACCTCACCCAGCACATCGATATGTGGCTGATCGTCATCGGCGACCGCGAGGTCATCATCAGCGACTGGCCGCTCGCCCCGGGGAGCACCCAGGACGTCATCTGCGACAACCAGGCCGCCTCGATGGCGGCGGCCGGCTACACCGTCCACCGCATCCCCGCGGTGACCTCCGGCGGCGTCCACTACACCTTCACGAACTCCGTCATCTGCAACGACCTCGTCCTCGTCCCCACCTACACCAACGCCACCGCCGCGCAGTACAACGCCGACGCTCTCGCGGTCTGGCAGGCCGCAATGCCCGACAAGACCGTCGTGCAGGTCAACTGCCAGGGCATCGTCAACCTCGCCGGCGTCATGCACTGCATCGTCATGCACGTCCCCCCCTCGCTCGGCGGCGAGAACCCCGTCGCGAGCATCGATGAGCCGAACGGCGGCGAGGCCTACGCCAAGGGACAGCAGGCCGAAGTCCGCTGGGCCTCCGACGACAACGACCTCACCTACTACGTGCAGATTCACCTCTCGACCGACGGCGGGCAGACCTTCAACACCGTGCTGACCAACTTCCACCCCGACACCGGCACCTTCACCTGGACCGTTCCCAACGTGGACACGGCCAAGGCCCGCATCCGCGTCATCGTCCACGACTTCGACGGCAACACCGGGCAGGCGATCTCGGAGGCCGACTTCACCATCGGCGACCCCACCTGCCCCGCCGACTTCAACGGTGACACCGTCGTGAACACGCTCGACTTCGTCGCCTTCCTCAACGCCTTCGCGAGCAGCGATCCGAAGGCCGACTTCAACGGCGACACCGTCGTGAACACGCTCGACTTCGTCGCCTTCCTCAACGCCTTCGTCGCCGGCTGCCCGTAACCCGACATCGAAACCCAGGAACCGCGAGAAACACCGGGGCGAAGCCGACAAGGCGCCGCCCCGTTTTCATGCATGCCGCCCAGCCCCCTGAGATTGCCCAGTTTGACGCGGAGTCGCGGGTTTCATGCCGGGTGCGCTTGCGTCGATCGGTGATCTTCCGCTAGGTTGACCCCGCCGCGCATGTGAGTGGCGCGGTGGGCCTGGAACCAGGTCCGGGTTCCATGCAGCCGCACTCGTGGGGAGCAGCGAGGGAGTTCATGCGAAGCACGATGTGTTGGTCGGCCGCGCTCGTTCTGTGCGCGAGCGTCGGCGTGGCAAGCGGGCAGGCCCAACTCGACCTGCCGCGAGGCGAGTTCGTCGAAGCGGCGCTCGAAAGCGGCGCCCTCGACAACCCCGGCGACAACTGGGCCGCGATCGAACTCGGCGTCGTCTCCGTCGAGGGCGCCGCGTGGCTGCGCCTGCACTTCGACGAACTCACCCTGATCGGCGGCAGCCGCCTCAGGGTCACCTCCTCGCTCGACGGCCAGATCCAGACCCACGACGCCGTGTCCGCCTCCGACTGGAACCGCACCACCGCCTACTTCAACGGCGACCGGGTCACCATCGAAGCCATCCTCGCGCCGCGAACCGCCGGAACCCGCGTCACGCTCCGCCGCGTCTCCGCCGAGCGTGAGGCGCCCGCATGGCCGAGCGCGCTCTGCGGCATCTGCGTCCCCGACACGCGCGAGCCGACGATGGGTCTCGCGTTCGGGCGGCTCATGCCCGTCGGGTGCAGCGGCGTCGTGTCCTGCACCAAGAGCGTCGTCCTCTCCGCGGGGCACTGCGTGACAGGCGACCTCGTCGTCCAGTTCAACGTGCCCACGTCGGGTGCGGACTGCAAGCCAGCCCACCCACCCGTCGAGGACCAGTTCCCCGTCACCTGGGCGCAGTTCGAGAAAGGGGGGGTCGGCAACGACTGGGCCGTGCTGACCACCGGCGCCAACAGCGAGGGGCAGACGATCTTCGAGAAGTACAAGGCGATGGCCCCGGTGTCCGAGACCGTCGCCGCTCTCGGCCAGGCCGTGGACGCCTTCGGCTACGGCGCGGTCGAGGCCCCGGACTGCGAGAAGACCCAGACCCAGCAGCGGAGCGACGGCGTCATCACCCTGGTCAAGGGGAGCCACTACAAGTTCGACAACGACGTCACCTACGGCAACTCCGGCTCCCCGCTCATGCTCAACGGCGAGATCATCGGCATCGTCACGCACTGCGGCACCGTCTGCGGCAACAACATCGCCACCCGGGTGGACAGGCCGGCCTTCCTCGCAGCCCGCGAGGCCGCCTCGGACTGCGCCCGCACCTGGTGCCTCGCCGACTTCAACCTCGACGGCGTCGTCAACTCCATGGACATGCTCGCCTTCCTCTACGCCTACGCGCAGGGAGAACTCTCCGCCGACCTCGACGGCGACGGCCGGCTCACCACCCTCGACGTGCTCGTCTTCATGAACGCCTGGGCGGCAGGCTGCCCGTAGGACGGTGGACACGAGGAGGCGCGCCCGGCCGGGGAGCGCCCCTGCCGACAGGGCGTGCCGGATCAGGCGACCTGGAGGAGTCGCATGGCGGCGGCGACGATGTCCTGGGCCGTCAACCCGCACTGCGCGAGAATCTGCTCGGGCGTGCGAGCGCTCCGGGGGATGCGCCGGACGTGCAGCTGTTCGAGGGTGAAGGCGTCGCCCGAGGACACGAGGGCGTCCGCCACGGCCGACCCGATCCCCCCCCCGTAGTTGTCCTCGAGCGTGATGACGTAGCCGTTGTTGGCGCCGATGATGTCGAGGAGTTTGTCCGCGTCGAACGGCAGGCTGTAGAGGTCAACGAGCGTGGCGTTCACGCCCGCCTTGTCGAGCAGGTCGATCGCCTTGTTCGCCTCGTGGACCATGTAGCCCGCCGCACAGAGAACGACGTCCCGTCCCTCGTTCAGCACCTCGAAGCCCCCGAGGTTGAACACCTGGTCGTCGGAGTAGATGAACTCCGTGTCGGCCCGGAGCGTGCGCATGTAGCACGCGCCCTCGTACTCGGCCATCACGCCCGTGAGCGCATAGGCCGCGTAGGCGTCCGCGGGCTGGAGGACGTAGCAGCCCGGGTTGCCCCGGTGGTCGCGCATGGTCGTCCACGCCCGGAACCACGCGACGTCGGGCAGCGCCATCTGGCTCGGGCCGTCCGCCGCGAGGGTGATGCCCGCGTGCGAGCCGACGATCTTCAGGTTTGCCCCCGAGTTGATCGCCATCTCGACCTGGTCGTACGCGCGGGTGACGAACTTGGCGAACGTCGAGCAGAACGGAATCCTGCCCGCCGCCGCCAGCCCCGCCGCGACGGACATCATGTTCTGCTCCGCGATCCGGCACTCGATGAAACGGTCGGCGAGTTCGGACGACTTCCCGAACGTCTCGGCGTAGGTCGAGTTGCTCACGTCCGCGTCGAGCACCACGACGCGATCGTTCACGCGCCCCAGCGCCCGCAGCGCGATGCCGTAGGCCTTCCGCGTCGCCAACCGCCCCGCGTGCAGCACGCTCTCCATGTCCATGCTGCGCATCGCCTCGGCGAACGAGGGGAGCTCGCCGAAGCCCTGCTCACGCGGCGCGGCCTGCGCGGGCGGCTCGATGGTGAAGGCGTCCGAGGCGGTGAGCGCGCTGGTCAGTTCGACTCGACGCTCGTCGAGTTCGGCCAGGGCCTTCTGGAGCGCCTCGCCCGTCGCGGGCTTCCCGTGCCAGCCGCCACCCTGCACGCTCGGCGCGCCCCACCCCTTGACCGTCTTCGCCACCAACGCCATCGGCGCGGCGCCAGGCTGACCGGTCCGTGCGATGAACTCGTCGAACGCGGCCTTGATCTCCTTCGGCGAGTGGCCGTCGATCGTCTTCACGTGGAACCCGGCGGCCTCGAGCTTCGCCGCCAGACGCTCCGGCGACTGCTGCTCCGCCACGCGCCCGGCCTGCCCGTAGCCGTTGCAGTTGAAGATCGCCAGCACGTTCGTCAGCCCGCGCTCCGCGATGAAGTCCAGCGCCTCGGCGACCTGCCCTTCGCGCGACTCGCCGTCACCGATGATGCAGTAGATGCGACGGTCGATGCCGTCGAGCCGCGCCGCCTCCGCCAGCCCCGCCGCGACGCTCAGGCCCTGGCCCAGCGAGCCGGTCGCCGCATCGAAGAACGGGAACCCCTCCATCGGGTTCGGGTGCCCGTCCAGCGGCGAGCCGTCCATCCGCAGCGAACTCAGGTCCGCGACCGTCAGCCGCCTGCGCGAACCCGGGTCACGCCCAACCATCACGCCCAGCTTCGCGGCGGCCGCATAGACCGCGGGCACCGCGTGGCCCTCGCTCAGAACCAGACGGTCGCTGGTCGGGTAGTCCGGGTAGTCGGGGCTCCACCGCATCGTGTGGAACATCAGCATGGCGACCAGGTGCCCGATGCTCATCGCCGACGACGGGTGCCCGCTCCCAGCCTCGGCCGTCATGGTCAGAGAGAGTCGGTCCAGCTCGATGGCCTGGGCGTGCATCGCGGCTTCGAACGACATGCGGAGTCCTCCCGCGCCCGGGGCGCATCGGCCACCACCTCACCCGGGGCAGACCCCCGGCGCGGCCCCGGGGACCGGACCCGTCCGACCGTCGGCTGTACCGGTCGCCCCGCGGCCGCCATGAGCGGCAGAGTCTGAGTATCCCCGCCCCCGGACGCCTTGACAACCCCGCAAGGCGATTCGGCCCGAGATTTGCTGGCGGACGACGCCAAGCCCGCCTTCGGGGCACTCCCGCCGCTTCTGCGCGGTACACTCTGGCCCAACACGGAGGAGCCGACCCCATGAAGGTCACCTGCGATCGCGGAGCGTTGCTGGAAGCGATCAACTTGGCGTCGAGCGTGGTCGCCACCCGCTCGCCTCGACCCCAACTGACCTGCATCAAGCTGACCGCCGAGCGCAAGGGCAAGGCGGGCACGCTCACCCTCGCCGCGACCGACGGCGAAATCTCCATCCGCCTCTCCGTGGCGCAGGTGGACGTGCAGACGCCCGGCGAGGCCCTGCTCCCCGCCGACAAGCTCCGCCAGATCGTCTCCGCCGAGGACAACGAGCCGACACTCTCGCTCGAAATGGACGAGAACCTCGTCTGCCACATCCGCGGCAACGACGCGCACTTCAAACTCATCGGCCAGCCCGCGGGCGAGTTCCCGCCCATCACCGAGTTCCGCACAGCCGTGGCCGGCTCCGGCGGCCGACCCCCCGCCAAGGCCGTCTTTACCCACGACGCCCGCTCGCTCGGCGAACTCATCTCGCGCACACTCTTCGCCACCGCCCGCGAGACCTCGCGCTACGCGATCAACGGCGTGCTCATGGTGCGCGAGGGCAAGCGCCTCCAGATGGTGGCGACCGACGGCCGCCGCCTCGCCCTCTCCCGGGCGACGCTCTCCGGCGGAGAGAAGGACGCGTCATCCGTCCGCTGCATCGTCCCGAGCAAGGGACTGTCCACGCTCCAGAAACTCCTGGGCGGATCGGACGAGACGGTCCAGATCGCCGTCACCGACAACCAGGTCTACTTCAACGTCGGCGCGCCCGACGCCAAGGACCACGCCGACGGCCGCGCCGTCCTCTCCTCGAACCTCGTCGAGGGCGCGTTCCCTCCCTACGAGGACGTGATCCCCAAGGACCAGGACAAGACGATCGTCGTGGACCGCGATGCGCTCACCTCCGCCGTTCACCGCGCCGCGCTGCTCACCAACGAGGAGTCCCGCGGCGTGCGCATGGCGTTCGACTCCAAGGGCCGGCAGGCCCACCTCTCCGCCCACGCGAGCGAGGTCGGCGAGGCGAACGTCGAACTCTCGCTCGCCGAGTACAAGGGCGACGACATCGAGATCGGCTTCAACCCCGCCTTCATCACCGACGCCCTCAAGGTGATCGCCGACCCGCAGGTCGTCATCGAGCTGAAGGCGTCGAACAAGCCGGGCCTCATCAAGTCGGGACAGGACTTCACCTACGTCGTCATGCCCGTGAACCTGTCCTGAACCGGCACGCCGCGTTCAGCCCGGCGGCCGCCCGCTCTGCACGTCCTGCCCGCGCAGGTACCGCGTCAGGTCGCGCATGAAGACGGTGATGCGCTCGCGCTGGTGCGCCGTGGCGTGCTCCTCGATGCGCTGGCTCATGAACGTGACCATGCCGCCGGCGTCCTGCGCCGAAACCTGCCCAGAGCGCATGATGCGCTCGTTCCGCCGCGCGTCGCGCTGCCCGCGCGCCACGAGCTCCTCGTCCGATCGGCGCTCGATCGAGCCGTCGAACGGCGCGGTGAGCCGGGCCATGCGCACGTAGGCGTCAGCGAGGTACTTCTCGCGCTGCTCGGCGGGGACGTTGGTGTAGTCCTTGGCGGCCAGGTCCACCACGTCGAGCATCAGCCGGCTCGCGTTGCGCTCGATCTGCTCCCGCGCCGCCCCGGAGATGCCCGCGAAGAACGCCGCCATCTCCGCAGAATCCGACGCGCTCAGCGACCGCATCCGCTCGTACAACTGGCCGATCAGCCGGATGCGCTCCTCCACCGGCAGCCGGTTGAACTCCTCCGTGAGCAGGGTGAAATCGAACACCGCCGCGATGCTGTCCGCGCGGTAGTCCGGCACGGGCTTCGGGCGGATCATCAGCCAGGTGCCCACGCCGCCGGAAGCCACGAGCACCAGGAATCCTGCGCCGAGCGCGTTGCGCGCCGCCGGCGAGCGCCACGCGGCGCGGGCGAGCGAGCGGATGCGAGCGTCGATGGCGTTCAGCCCGGCACGAGCGGAACGACGACCGCTCGGCGCGCTGAAGTCCACGCCCTCGAGGAGCGAGCCGAAACCGGGAGTGTTCCGCGTGTCTTCGCTCATGGCTGCGTCTGCTCCTTGGTTTTCATCCCGGGAAGCCGGAAAGCTTGAGGATCATGGCGAGGATCTGCTCGAGGACCGCGGCGGACGGGTCGCCCGGGTAGACGTCCGCGCTCCCGTCGAGGTAGACGGCGTTCCGCCCCTCTTTGCCGCGCTTGGTGTGCCAGTGGTCGCCGTCGATCATCACCGCGAGCTTCTCGCCCTTGCTCGAGAAGACCTCGTAGGTGCGCGAGATCGCGGTCATCGCCGACCAGCGCGAACCACGGTCGTCCGGGTTCAACACCCCGAAGAGTTCAAGCAGGACATACCCGTCCGCAGGAGGGAAGCGGTACGACAGGCCGTAGGTCCGCCACCACGGGTCGGGGTTGTCCGCGTCCTCGCCCCCGCGGTCGCTGGGGCAGAGGTAGGGGTCGCTCACGATCCAGTTGTTGCTCGTGACGTCGTCCGGGTTCTCGCGGCGCGGGCGGGCGGCGTCGACGTACTGCTCCAGCACGTCGAAGAGCGCAACGTCGTTCTTGTTGTCGTCCGCCCCGGCGATCGGCCGAACGAACGGGAACCGGTGGTCGGAGTCGCCGAAGTAGTTCTGCATGCCCGTGCCGAGCGAACGGAGATTCGTCAGGCACTTGAGCTTGCGCGCCTCGTCGCGCGCCTTGCCCAGCGCGGGCAGCAGCAGCCCGATCAGCAGCGCGATGATCGAGATCACGACGAGCAACTCGATGAGCGTGAACGCCCGCCGGGGGGACTCCGCGGCCCGACCCCTCACACCGGGAGCCGGAGCATCAGCCCCTCGCGCGTCGCCTCGTCCACCACGCGCTTCGCGGTCGGCGTCTGCGTGGCGCGGAAGGTGTCGGCGTGTCGCCTGAAGCATGACCTGAACTCCTCGTCCTCACGCATCGCCGCGCCGATGCCGCGTGCCACCGACGCCAGCCCCGCCTTCAACCGCCAAGCCCGTGCCGCCGCACCCAACGCGCCAAGCGCGAGCAGCGCGGGGAGACGCGCCGGCCCGGGCATCCACGCCGACACCGCCTGACCGACCGGGTCCGACGGATTGTTGGATTCGGCGATCGCCCGCTCCAGGCTGGAGAGAGCCGCCCGGACCGCCGCCGCACCCGCCTCCGACGCGGCCTGCCGCGACGCCGCGGACTCCCGCAGCGGGTCGCCCTCGGGGAGCGATTCGGCCAGCCGACCCCACTCGGCCGCGTCCGCTTCCAGCGAGCGCTGCAGCGAGGCGGCCTCGGCCCGAACCCGCTCCACTTCCTCGGCAGCAACGCACCCCGAGAACACGAGCGCGGTCCCGACCACGGCTCCCACGAGGGCCGTTGCCAACACGAACCGGCGTGCAGCGCCTTGCAGCCACCCAGACCTCCGACTCGACCCCGAACCTCCGACCAGACCGGCCATGACAGCCCCCTTTCCTACCCGGAGAAGCCCACCGGGCTGCATCGGGGCGTCCGGAAGCCGCCCCGGCCCGGGGGAGAGGGGGATTCGTGCGCTCCCCCGATTGTCGCACAGCCGGGGCGGGAACGGAAGCGCAACGCGACGGATGACCGCCAGAAAGCGCGCGCCGAGTGGCGGTGGGGGTCAAAGTGCAGCGTCGAGGATCGCTCCCGTCAGGCGGTGGGTCAGCGCATGGCCCGACCGCTCCGCCCGCACGCGGGCGAGCAGGGGTCGGCCCAGCAGCGCGAGATCGCCGATGAGGTCGAGCAACTTGTGGCGCGCCGGCTCGTCGGGAAAGCGGAGCGTGTTGTCGATGGGGCCGGCGGCGTCGAGCACGAGCATGTCGCGCGGCGTCAGGTGCGCGAACAGGCCCGCCGCCCGCATCGCCTCCGCCTCGGCGCGCAGACAGAAGGTGCGAGCGGGCGCGATCTCCGCGGCATAGGCCGAGGGATCGCCGGACCACTCGGCGCGCTGCGCCGGCACCGGCGAGCCTAGGCCGTAGTCGAGCGAGTACGAGGCGGAGAACGCGTCGGCGGGTTCGGCGGCGATCGTCGCGCCGCCGGCCTCGACAACGACGGGTGCGCGGAGCCGGATCGGCGCCGAGGGGGGGGCAACCTCGTGCAGGCCGGCGTCCAGGATCGCGCCGACGAACGGCGCCGCCGAGCCGTCGAGGATCGGGAGTTCCGGGCCGGAGACCTCGACGAGGGCGTCGGTTACGCCCAGGCCCGCGAGGGCGGACAGGACGTGCTCGACCGTCGAGACGCCGGCGTGCGCGGGGCCGAGCGTCGTGCAGCGAGGGTCGATGGCGCGAAAGGCCGGATGGACGGGGCGATCGGAGAGCGACGCACGCGCCGCGGAAAAGGGGGGGGCGCCCGGAACGTCGGACCGCCGGAGGAGGACGCCCGTGCCCGGACCGGACGGGCGGACGGTGCATCGCGCCGCGGCGGCGGTGAACAGGCCGACGCCCTCGACGCGTGCGCCGCGGGCGAGGGTTCGTCGTGGCGTGCCCGGGACGATCACGGTCGGTCTGTGTGTTCGGATTCGAGAGCCTTGATTCGTGCCTTGATCTCGTCCAACCTGCCCGCGAGCCGTCGGAGAAGCGCGATGTTCCTCATCGCCTCGTGCGCGTTGAGCGCGGGCGTTGCGAACCAGGACTCACCCGCGGGGACGTTGTCCATCACCCCGGACTGCGCGCCGACCTTCGCGTGCGCGCCGACGCGGAGGTTGTCGCCCACGCCGACCTGGCCGCCGAGCATCGCGCCGTCCTCCACGACAACGGAGCCGGCGAGACCGACCTGGCCGCAGAGAACGCAGCATCGGCCGACTCGGCAGGAGTGGCCGACCTGCACGAGATTGTCGATCTTGGTTCCCGCGCCGATGACGGTGTCGTCGAGCTTGCCGCGGTCGATGGTCGAGTTCGCGCCGATCTCGACGGCCGGCTCGACGAGGACCGCGCCCAGGTGCGGGATCTTGACGAGGCCGGAGCCGTCCGGCGCGGGCCGGTAGCCGAACCCGTCCGCGCCGATGACCGTGCCGGCGTGGATGATGCAGTGGTCGCAGATGCGGCAGTTGTGGTAGACGGTGACGCCGGGGTGGAGCGTGCAGCGCTTGCCGATGGACGCTCCGCGCCCGACAAACACGCGCGCCACGAGCACGGAGCCTTCGCCCACCGACGCGCCCGCCTCGACGACGCACCCCGGGCCGACCGTGGCCGACGCGGCGACGGCGGCCGCCGGATCAACGACCGCGCTCGGATGGACGCCCGGAGGGGGGGGCGGGGGCGCGGCCCGCGCCGCGAAGAGCTCGAGCGTGCGGATGAGCGCGATGTCCGCGTCGTCAACCAGCAGAAGCGTGCGCGCCTCGGGGTTGTGCCCCGGCACGCGCAGCGCGCGGGAAACGATGGCCGCCGCCGCCGCAGAGCCGGGCCACAGCCGCGCGTACTCGTCCGTGCGGATGAACGTCAGCGAGCGCGGGCCGGCACGCTCGATCGGCGCGACCGCGTCGATCGGCAGGTCCGCCCGCCCGATCAGATCCGCGCCCAGCGCGTCGGCGATCGTTCCTGTGGTGGTCTCGACGGCCATGCGGTCGGTCAGTTGCGAGCGCCCGCGCTGTGCAGGTTGTTCATGTATGTCAGCACCTGGTCGCTGATGTCGATCGCGCTCGACGCATAGATCACCTGACGCGCCTGGATCGCCGCGTTCACGTTCCGGTCCGGCATCCCCTCGGGAATCGTCATGCCTTGGTCGTCGAACAGCACCAGGTCGTAGCCCGCCTTCGCCGCCACGTCGCGCGTCGCCTCCACCATCTTCAGGTACATCGCGCGGATCGCCTCGCCCTTCTCGATGTTCAGCAGCGTCTGCAGCACCTCCTGCCGGGCCTTCGCCTGCGCCTCGAGCTCGAACAGCTCGGCACGCACCGAACGACGCTGCGCCACCGCCGACTTCTGGAGCTCGTCCAGCTCCGCGGCCTTGCCCTCGATCTGCACCTTCAGACGGTCCAGGGACTTCTGCAGCTCGTCCACACGCGCCTGCAGCCGCGTGTTGAACTCCGTCAACTCGTTCAGACCGTTCAGCACACGTTCCACGTTCAGCACGCACACAGCGGTCGGCGCGGCGGCCGGCTTCGGCGCGGCGTTCGCCCCGGCACGCCACGACAGCGAGGCGACGAGAACCACCGCGAGCACGGCGACGGCCAGAGCGTGCGGCGAGAATCGACCCGTGGTCATCTTTGTGTCTCCCTTGAGAGGCCCGCGTGCGAGTGGGGCGCCGCTGCGGCGCGTCTGCGGGCAGACAATCATACCGGCCACGCTCGCCGCGGTCGCGTCGACGATCCCGCCCAAGAGCGGCGTTCGGGCATCAGAAGGGCACGTCCAGCGAGAACGTGAACAGGCGGTCGCGGTCGCCCGGCTGGTCCACGATCGGGAACCCGAAGTCGAACGCGAGCGGCACCGGGCTGAGCTGGGGGACATACACGCGCACCCCCAGGCCGACCGATACGCGGTAGTCGTCGAAGCCCGGGTCGTTGGTCACGGTGCCCGTGTCGATGAACCCCACGACGCTCACCATGTCCTCCCACACCGGCTGCTGGATTTCCGTGCCGAAGAAGAACTGCCACGTGCCGCCGACGGCGTCGTCGCCCAGCTCGCCCGTGTCGTTGCGGATGCCCTTCGGGCTGACGGTGCGGTAGGCGAAACCGCGGAAGTTCGCGCCGCCGAGGTAGAAACGCTCGTAGATCGGCGTGTCCCCCTCCCCCTGCGGGATGTAGCCGACAAGTCCCTTGAACGAGAGCACGGTGCGCCGCCCCATGAAGTCCTCGTAGATCGGGACGTAGATGGTCTGCTCGGCGGTGAGCTTGGTGAAGTCGAAGTCCCCGCCGAGCAGGCCGACCTGCTCGACGCCGAGTTCCGTGCGAGACCCCTTGGTCGGGCGGTACGGGTCGTCGAGCACGCCGCGCGTCATCGTGAACCCGACGCCGGTGATCACGTTCTGGTCCGCGACTTCGAACACGTCCACGGGCCGGTCCTCCGCGATGTTCTGCAGCTGGACCGCCTCGACACGGAGGATCATGTTGCCGGTCCATCGCGTGCCGAAGCGGCGCCCCAGGCCGAAGCGAGCGCCGAAACGCTGCTCGTCGAACTCGCGGTAGTCGCGGTCGCGGTAGAAGGCCGCGACCGAGCCGGTGTAGTCCGTGCCGAGGAGATACGGGTCCGAGAGGGCGACCTGGTACGTCTCCACGCGGTCGCCGGGGAGCGCCTCGATGCGGAACGTCTGACCCGCGCCCCGGAAGGCGCGCCCGGAGAAGAAATCACCGAAGGAGTCGGGCGTGTCGTACAGGTCAAAGTTGCGCTGAACCAGGCTGATGCGACCCACCACGCCCGCGTCCGAACTCACCGCCGCCCCGAGATTGAACTCGCCCGTGTTCGTCTCCGCGACCTCCACGAGCACGTCCCGGTACTCGGGTTCGTCCGGGTCTGGCGGCTGGAGCGTGATCTTCGGCGGCGTGTGCTGAAGCTCGAACAGGCGCGTGTTCCGCAGCCGGCGCTGGGCCTCGTCAACCGCCGTCCGGTCGAGCGGGCGATCCGGCCGGACACCCGCCGCCTGGACCTCGCGGCGCACCACGTCCTGGCGGGTGATGCTGTTGCCCGCGATGACGACCTCACCCGTCATGTACGCCGCACCCTGCGTCACCTGCAGCAGCAGGTCCACCATCGGCGCGTGCTCGTCGCGCAGTTCCAGCCGGCGGACCGTCACGTCCGTGTAGCCGAGCTTGTGGTAGGCGGCGCGCACCTGCTCGATGCTCCGGCGCAGCCGGTTGATCGAGTACACGTCGCCCGGCTTGAGGTCCATCTGGCCCGAGAGCTGGTCGGCGGTGAAGACCGGCTCGCCGTCCAGCGTCTCCACACGCAGCGAGCGATACGTGTACAGCGGCCCTTCCTCCACGAAGAAGGTCACGATGGCCTCGCGGTTGTTCGGCGCGGGCTGGATCCGCTTGTCCACACGCACGTCCAAGTGCCCGCGGTCGCGGTAGAAGGCGTAGATCGCCGCAACGTCCTGCTCCAGGATGTCGTCCTCCAGCGGCGCCTTGCCGAGCAGCCACGCCTCCCGCGTCCGGATCTGCCGCTTCAGTTCCCGATCGGCGAACGAATCGTTCCCGACGAACCGCAGCCCGGTCACTTTCAGCCGCTCGCCCTCGCGGATTCGGAAGAGGACGATCCCGGAGCGTTCGAGCTCCTCGTCGTCCCAGTCGACGTTGACGAGGTAGTAGCCCTTCTTGCGGTAGAGGTCCTCGATGCGACGTGCCGCGCGGTCCAGCTGGAAGCGGTCCACCGGCGTGCCCACCAGCACGTCCACCTGCTCCGCGATCTCCTGGTCCGTGATGCGCCGGTTCCCAACCGCCTGCACGTCCTGCACAATCGGCTGCTCGGTCAGCACGAAGGTCAGCACCACCGTGCCGTCGGCGAGCGTCTCCAACTCGGTCTCCACTGCCGAGAAGTGGCCCGTCCGGTTCAGCCTCGTCAGGTCGTCGGCCACCGTGCGCCGCCGGAACGGCTCGCCCCCGACCGAACGCAACTGGTTGCGCACGAACTGGGCCGTCGTCGCGGAGACAGGCTCCAGAACCCGCCTCCCATCCACCAGCACCGGCTTCATCAGGTCGATCCGCCGGATCGTCCGGCCCTCGACGTCCTCGGGCTGGGCGTGGCAGCGAGCGACCAACCCCGGAGCGAACACTGGCAGGCCCCACGCGCACCCCGCGGCCAAAACGACGGCACACGCTCGGGCGAGCGCGGGTCGGCTCCGGTGGTGGGGGGGAGGCCGGTTCACGGAGGGGGACAATACCGCTCGCCGGGCCGGGCCACAATCCACGCCGTTGCGACCCCCGAAAACGGCGTGTAGCATCCGCCCCCCGGGTTGGGCCGGGGTTGTGGAGGGTCTCGACGCCATGAGCCGCCTCATCCGCGTCGCCCGCCGCGCCGGCGTCGTCACGGTCACCGCGTGTTCGGTGCTGGCGGGCCTTGGGCTGGTCTTTCACCTCGTGAAGCCCGACGTGCTGCCGCGCGTGGACACCACGAGCCTGGCCGGCGTGCTGGCGATGCTGGTGCTGCCGTGCGCGACACTGGGCGCGCTGGGGATCGACCGCGCGGCGGTGAAGCGGGAGCGGGGGGAGTCCTGACAGTCGGGGACGCTCTCGTGGGAAACCACTCCCTTACGGTCGTGGCTCGTCGGGGGCATGGCGAGCGTTGAAGGCGAGGGCGGCCTCGAGTTCGTGCGCGATGCGGAGCAGGCGGGCCTCGCCGAAGGCGGGGGCGATGAGTTGCACGCCGACGGGGAGCGTGCGCTCGTCGAGCGTGGCGACGCCGGCGGGCAGCGCGATCGCGGGCAGGCCCGCGAGGTTGACGCTGACGGTGTAGACGTCCTCGAGGTAGAGCGCGAGGGGGTCGTCGGTCTTCTCGCCGATTCGGAAGGGGGGGGCCGGGCTGGTGGGCATGAGGACCGCGCTCGCGCCGGCCTCGAAGGCGCGGTCGAAATCATCCTTGATCCGCCGCCTCGCCCTGAGCGCGGTGAGGTAGTACTTGTCCTGGTAGCCGCTCGAAAGAATGTGCGTGCCGAGCAGGATGCGCCGACGGACCTCCTCGCCGAAGCCCTCGGTGCGCGAACGCCGGTAGAGGTCTTCGAGGCCCTCGCCCTCGCGCACCGCGGCCCGACGCCCGTAGCGCACCCCGTCGAAGCGGGCGAGGTTCGAACTCGCCTCGGCGGCGGCGACGATGTAGTACGCTGCGACGGCGTGCTCGGCATGGGGCAGATCGATCTCGACAATCTCCGCGCCGCGCTCGCCGAGCGCGCCCGCCGCCGCGTCCAGCGCGGCATCCACCGCCGCGTGGTTGCCCCTCCCCCTCGCCTGACGGGGGACGCCGATGCGCAGCGGACGCACCGGCTCGCTGATCCTCCCCGCGAAGTCCTCGGGCGGGCGGGTGCACGACGTCGCGTCCAGCGGGTCGTGCCCGGCCATCACGGACAGCGCGAGGGCGCAATCGCCGACCGTGCGCCCCAAGGGGCCGACCTGGTCGAGGCTGGAGGCGAACGCCACCAGCCCCCAGCGGCTGATGCGCCCGTAGGTCGGCTTCATCCCCACCACGCCGCAGAACCCCGCCGGCTGACGGATCGACCCGCCCGTGTCCGAGCCGAGCGCGAGCGGGACGATCCCAGCAGCCACGGCCGCCGCGCTCCCACCGGACGAGCCGCCGGGAACGCGCGACTCGTCCCACGGGTTGCGCGTCGCTCCGAAGACGGAGAACTCGCACGACGAGCCCATCGCAAACTCGTCGAGGTTGGTCTTGCCTACGACGATCGCGCCCGCGTCCACGAGCCGCCGCACGGCCGTGGCGCTGAACGGCGACTCGTAGCCCTCCAACATCCGGCTGGCGCACGTCGTCCGCCCGTGCGCCACGCACAGGTTGTCCTTCACCGCGACGGGCACGCCCGCGAGCGGGCCGACCCGCTCCCCAGCACGCAGACGCACGTCGATCGCGCGGGCATCGTCGATGGCGCGATCTGCGAAGACCTGCACGAAGGCGTTCAGCCGCGGGTTCAGGGCGTCGATGCGGTCCAGCGCGCCGCGCACCGACCGCTCGGCCGTCGCACGTCCCTCGCGCACCGCCGCCGCGAGCTCGACGGCCGACGGCGCGCCCTTCACGCTCCACCACCTTCGCCCATTACCTTCGGCACTCGGATGAACGGGCCGAACGACTCCGGCGCGAGCCTGGCGACCGCCTCCGCCGGCAGCGTCGGGCCGGGCGCGTCCTCATCCAGCCGGTTCACCTCACCCCCCACGTGCGTGAGCGGCTCGACCCCCTCGAGATCGAGCGACGCAAGACGCTCCACGTAATCGAGGACCGCATCGAGACGCGCCGCCGCCCGGGCGACCTGGTCGTCCGGCACATCGAGCCGGGCGAGACGCGCGATCTTGCGGACAGCGTCGGGGCTGAGACGCGGAGCATCGGCCATGCGGGCAGTCTACGCGACGGCACGCTCAACGGAATGCGAGGATACAGGCACCGTGCGGAAGCAGGGTTGTGGAGAGGCAAAGGTCACGCCGCAGGCGCGGGAGGGGCGCCCCTGCCGCCATCGCCGTTGCCGTCCGTCGCGTTGCCGTTCTTCGCCACGCGCTTCACGGCCTGGTTGGCGATGTAGCCGATGATGGTGATGACGGCGATCGCGAGCACGATCCCGCTCACGATCATCCACACGGGGCGCGTCTCCTCGCGGCTCGTCAGGTCCTGCACCTGCGTGGCGACATAGACGGCCGCGGCCGTGCGGGGGGCCATCCCCAGGGCGGTCCCGATCAGGAACGCGCGCTTGCCGACACCGGTCGTGGCCATCACGAAGTTCGTGATCGCGAAGGGAGAGTTCGGCGGGACGCGCAGCAGCGCAACGATCCCCAGCGTGCGCCAGAAGCCGTGGCCGATGAGGGCCTCGCGCACCGCACGGGCCTTGCGGTTCTCCTCGATGAGGCGCTCGACGCGGTCGCGCGAGGCCGTGCGGGCGACGACGTAGCCGACCGCCGACGCGCCGACGAAGCCCGCGAGCGCGCCCGGGAAGCCCAGCACGAACCCGAACGCCCACCCCGCCAGGATCGCCTGCGAGTACGTCGGCAGCACGCCGAAGCCCGCGCTGAAGATGAAGATCGCGACGTACAAGGCGTAGCCGAGGGCCTGGTGGTGCGTCAGCCAGTCGGCGATCGTGCTGATGTTCGCCAGCAGCAGGAAGCCGCCGAGCGGTGGCAGGATGAGCCACGCGACACCGAGCCACCCCGCCGGCCCCATCCGCCGGAAGAGCTCGCCGGCGCGCAACTTCGGCTCGTGGTCCGTCGTCGTGCTGTCCGCGGGCTTCGCCCCGTCCTCGGGCATGGGCGAAGCATACCGGTCACACCGCGCCCGCATCTCGCTGCTTCACCGCTGGGGCGCGGCGGGGACGGGGGTGCCGATCCAGACGACGGCCTGGGTGCGGGTGAAGGTGGCGCGGCCGGCGATGTAGACACGCCCGGCGCGGATGGCGATGTCGTCGGCGATGGAGCCGCCGGGCGAGCCGGGGACGTACTGGTGCAGGTCGTGGAAACTGTCGGGGTCGTCGCCGAACCAGATGCCGGCGCGCCCGCTGGATCGGCCCACGTGCAGGTCGCCCGTGGTGGCGAACATGTACGAGTTTTTGTTGGGATGGAAGGAGGGGTGCATGTCGATCCAACTCTCGGGCGTGTCGCGCCAGAGGATGGCGTGGTCCCTGAGGGGCTGGAAGAGCAGGGCGCTCCCGACCTGCGCTCCGGGCGCCATGCCGTTGATCTGCGAGGTCTTGAATGAACCGCCGGGGTCGTGCATCACCACGGCCGAGGCCGCGGTCCCTTTCCAAAGGACGGCGACGATCGTGCCCTGCATGGCGGCGCGGCCGCCCTGCCGGTAGCCGTCTGTGGCCAGTGCCCAAGACCAGCCTGCACCGGCAGGGTGAAGGTCAATCACCGACTTCGGGTCGCCGTTGAACCAGACTGCGGCGTGTGATTGACCTGACGGGTGACAGACGTTGCCGACCTGTTGATTGCTGCAGACATCGGTTACGCTCGAGCAGTGAAACGGCGGTCCAGGATCGAGGTCGATAAAGCTCTCCGTTGTGTGTGACCATAGCGCCGCGTGGGTCTCAAAAACTCCGTCCTGAAAGTACAGCACGTAGCCGCCTTGTACGGCGCCATCTGCCCCGTCGATCCTGCTCCACGTCCAACCCTGTGGTGTGAGCAGAATCAGGGGCCTGACGCGGCTGGGCCAGAGCGAGGCACCGTCGATGTTCGGGTCGTCTCCCGCTTCGATGTAGCCGGACACACCAGAGAGCGAGACGCCGTAGGCCTCTGAGCGGTAGGC
>JAANMX010000962.1_pt1 | contig 35209 bp, 36 predicted proteins | sample 7279681 | NCBI WGS metagenome assembly JAANMX01 (sample SAMN14094542, study PRJNA606508) | bioreactor metagenome | isolation source: A lab-scale SPAN reactor treating ammonium-rich wastewater day 351 | place: Ireland: Galway | collected 2018-01-01 | reverse complement strand
ATGCCCCAGAACTTCGATACGATATGCCATAAGATCAGCTTATTCCGGGCCGCGCGCGCCAAGTAACTGTTGATATTCAATACCGCGCAGATTAAATAGTACTCCAAAGGACTTTTCAATATTCATCTGGAAATTTTACGCCGATGCCCAAGGTCACAATCAACGGAATGGAAATCGAGGTCGCGCCGGGGACGAGCATCCTTCAGGCCGCCGAGCAGCTGGGCATAGAGGTTCCGCGCTTTTGCTACCACGACAAGCTCTCCGTTCCTGCCAACTGCCGCATGTGTCTGGTCCAGGTCGAGGGCGGCCCGCCCAAGCCCGTCGCCTCCTGCGCGATGGCGTGCGGCGAGGGCATGATCGTCCGCACCGATACCGAAGTCGTGAAAAAGGCCCGGCGCGGCGTGATGGAGATGATCCTCATCAACCACCCGCTCGACTGCCCCGTCTGTGATCAGGGCGGCGAATGCGACCTTCAGGATCAGGCCGTGGCCTATGGCTTTGACCGTTCCCGCTTCCATGAAAATAAACGCGCCGTGACCGACAAGGATCTCGGGCCGCTGGTCAGCACCGTGATGACCCGCTGCATCAACTGCACCCGCTGCGTAAGATTTGCCGAGGAAATCGCGGGCACCCCCGTTCTGGGCCAACTCAACCGGGGCGAGGACTCCGAGATCGGCACCTTCATCGGGGAACTTGTGAAGACCGAACTCTCCGGCAATCTGGTCGATGTCTGCCCCGTGGGCGCCTTGACCTCAAAGCCCTATGCCTTCGCCGCCCGCCCGTGGGAGCTGAAAAAGACCGAAAGCGTCGACGTGCACGACGCTGTAGGCTCCAACATCCGCGTCGATTCGCGGGGCCGCGACGTGCTGCGCATCCTTCCGCGCCTCAATGAAGACATCAACGAGGAATGGATCAACGACAAAACCCGCTACGCCTGCGACGGCCTCCGCGCCAAGCGCCTCGACCGCCCCTATATCCGCAGCGAGTCCACCGGAAAGCTCCTCCCGGCCTCGTGGCCCGAAGCCTTCGGCCATATAAAAGACAAACTCAAGGGCCTGAAAGGCTCCAACATCGCCGCGCTAGCCGGGGACATGGCCGACGTGGAATCCATGGTCGCGCTTAAGGACCTCATGGATAAACTGGGCAGCCCCAACCTCGATTGCCGCACCGATAACGCCACCTTCGATGTCGAAAACCGTGCGGGCTACCTCTTCAATTCCACGATCGCGGGCATCGACTCCGCCGACCTCATCATCCTCGTGGGTGTCAACCCGCGCTATGAGGCCACCATGGTCAACGCCCGCATCCGCCGCGCATGGCTGGAACGCCGCGTGAAGGTCGTGATGATCGGGCAGGGCGGGGATCTCACCTACCCGTACGATCATTACGGCACCTCAACGAAGGATATCGAACAATTCGTCGAGGAATTCGCGGGCAAGCTCCCCGCCCAAAAACCCATGATGATCGTGGGCGCGGGTGTGTTCCGCCGCGATGACGGGTTGGCCCTGCACGGAATGCTCTTCGACGCCGCCGAAAAACTGGGCATCGTCAGCAAGGACTGGAACGGCTTCAATATCCTCCACACCGCCGCCTCGCGCGTCGGCGCCCTCGATATCGGCTTCGTGCCGCAGGAAGACGGCCTCGACTTCCGCTCGATCATCGCGGGCACCAAGGACGGTACGATTAAGGCGCTTTATCTGCTCGGCAGCGACGAATTCAACGCCCGCGTCAATATCGGCTGGAAATGCTTTACGGTCTATCAGGGCCACCACGGCGACCACGGGGCGGAACGCGCCGACGTAATTCTCCCCGGCGCGGCCTACACGGAAAAGGACGGCATCTACGTCAACACTGAGGGCCGCCCCCAACTGGGCCGCAAGGCCGTCAGCCCGCCCGGCGACGCCCGCGAGGACTGGAAAATTCTCCGCGCCTTGTCCGAGGAGCTCGGCAAGACTCTACCTTATAACACGCTGGCCGAACTGCGCGAACGCATCCGGGGTGAATGGCCGCTTTTCCGTTCCATCGACTCCGTGACCCCCGCGAAGTGGAGTCGCTTCGGCGAAAAGGGCAAAAAGGTCCAGCCCGAGCAGCTCAATCCCTACACAGACAATTTCTATCTCAGTAACCCGATTTGCCGCGCTTCGAAAACCATGAACGAATGCGTTGAGGCTTTTATCGACACGGGCCGCTTGTCCGAAGCGGCGGAGTAGGGGAGCCTTAGCCCGAATGACCAAAAAACGCACCACGCTCGAACAGGTCCGCGAATTTCACGAAACCTACGGCCTGCCCGTTCGACCTGAGCCGGATATCTCCGACGCGCGGACCAACGCGCTCCGAATCGCCCTGATCGCCGAGGAACTGGAGGAATTAAAAGAGGCCTTGGAACAGGGAAGCGTCCTCGAAACCCTCGATGCCCTGATCGACCTCCAATATGTCCTCGACGGGGCGTTCCTGTCCTTTGGGCTGCACGATCTCAAGGAAACCGCCTTTGCCGAGGTCCACGGCTCGAACATGAGCAAGCTGGGCGAGGACGGCAAACCCGTCGTCCGCGAAAGCGATGGCAAAATCCTGAAAGGCCCCAACTATTACAAGCCGAATCTGGCCCAATTCCTTGATTCTGATGAGATTCAGGCCGCCGAATAAAAATTAAAGCTTTGAATATTAAGGTTTTATTATTTGTATTTGCGATTTAGAGCCAAATCCGGCATTATGGCATTGGGTAATAAGGTTTTCCCTCCGAACCGGAGCTTTGCGGCGGAGGGGGGCGTAAAAAAGAAAACAAGGCGGCGGTGATAAACTGCCACGATGGGTGAATAATCGTGACGTTACGAACAACTCCGACACAAGATCAACTGGCACTCAGCAATGTATTCCTGCGTCAATCGCGCGTGGATAACGCGGGCAGTGGTTACTGCGCAAAGGGCGTGGCCAACCTTCTTCAGCATGTCGGTCTGGATTGCCAGCGCGGCGACGCCTACACCTGGAAAAATTCTCTCCCGCAAAACGGCTGGATCAAGCTTGAGGGCATAACGCCCGAAAACGCGCCCCCCGGTGCGGTTCTGGTCTATGACCGCAGCGCCGGTTCGCAGGGCCGGGGCGGCGGGGCCGAATTCGGTCATGTCGAGATCGTGACCGTGGACACCAGCGGCCGCCGTCAATACGTCTCCGATGCGGCCCGCAACAACTGGGGCGGCACCGTGCCCCAGAATTTTGTGGGCGTGTACGTCCACCCCAGCCTGCACAGAACAACGGATGGCATCAATTACAGCCCGAACCTCGCCGGAACGCAGGGCAGCGGCGGGCAACCAGGCGGTCAGGCGGGCGGATCCCGCAACCGCGATGGCGCGGCCACGACCGCAGGTCTGGATCCCGCTTTGGCGGCCTTCCTCAATAATCCCTCCGGCACAGCAGCAGGACCACAGGGCGCAGGCAGCACCTCCGGCACCGACGCCTTCAACAACAACGCGAACGTCAGCGCCTTCGTGGTGCTCGCCATGATGATCTCCGCCCTCTACGGAATCGAGATGGATACCGGCGTTCGTCGTCCCGGCGCTGAACCGGCTTCCGGTCCCGGCGTTGAGGGAACGGACCAGTCCTCCACAGCCCAATTGGGCATGGGCGGCAGCCGCACCAACTGATTGCGCCTTTTATTTTCCTCTTCTTTGTGCCTTTACTTTCTCCTCAAAAAGAGGCAGTTTTGGGCTGAAAACGCGGACCACGCGGAACGCGGGAAAAACAAATGTCCGATACGCTTATACTTTATGCGCAATGGTTGGGATGGACGGTTCTCTGGATCGTCGTTTTGGTCGTGGGGCTTCTGCTCGCCGTGGCCTACCTGACCTACGCCGAGCGCAAGGTTCTCGGCGCCATCCAACGCCGCCAGGGGCCGATGACCGTCGGCCCGTTCGGGTTGCTCCAGCCGATTGCGGACGGCATCAAGCTTTTCTCCAAGGAAACCATCATCCCCTCTCAGGCGCACCGCGTCGTGTTCCTTCTGGCGCCCATGATTCTTTTTACACTCGCGCTTGTGGCGTGGGCGGTCATCCCCTTCGACCGCGACTGGGTGGTGGCCAACATCAACGTGGGCGTCCTCTATCTCTTCGCGATTTCTTCGATGGGCGTCTACGGCGTCATCATGGCGGGCTGGGCCTCGAACTCCCGCTACGCGTTTCTGGGCGGTCTGCGCTCCGCCTCGCAGATGGTCTCCTACGAAGTCTCGATGGGCCTGATCATCGTGTGCGTGATTCTCTGCGCCGGCTCCCTGAACCTTCAGGAAATCGTCATGGCCCCGCGCCCGATATGGATGCAGATCCTCCTGTTCCCGATGTTCGTTGTGTTCCTTATCTCCATTCTGGCCGAAACTAACCGCTGCCCCTTCGACCTGCCGGAGGGTGAATCTGAAATCACCGGCGGCTTCATGGTGGAATACTCCTCCATGGCCTTCGCGCTGTTCTTCCTCGGCGAATACGCCAACATGATCCTCATGAGCGGCATAACAACGACGCTCTTCCTCGGCGGCTGGCTGCCCCCGTTCGGGATCGAGGCGCTAGCCTTCGTGCCCGGCATCATCTGGTTTGCCCTCAAAACCGCCCTCATCCTCTTTGTCTTTCTCTGGGCGCGCGGAACGCTGCCCCGCTTCCGCTACGACCAGCTCATGCGTCTGGGCTGGAAGGTTTTCCTGCCCTTCACACTGATCTGGGTCGTGGTCACTGCCGGAACGCTGGTCGCTTTCGACGCCGTCCCCGGCAAACGGGTTGTCGCCGTGGAAATTCCCCCGGTCGTTATCGAAGCCCCGTCCACGATGGATCAAGAGGGCATGCCGCCCGTGCCGACCATCTCGCCCGACGAGCCGCCCGCGCCGGATACAGGAAACGGAGAATAGAAGATGGACCGTCTTTTCCGCTCCATGCTGCTGACCGAAATCGTCAAGGGCTTCCTGCTGACCCTGAAATACATCTTCTTCATGCCGCGCGTGACGATCAACTACCCCTACGAAAAGGGGCCGATCAGCCCGCGCTTCCGGGGTGAACACGCGCTCCGCCGCTACCCGAACGGCGAGGAACGCTGCATCGCCTGCAAACTCTGCGAGGCCATCTGCCCCGCACTCGCCATCACCATTGAGGCCGAACCGCGCGAAGACGGCTCCCGCCGCACCACGCGCTACGACATCGACATGACCAAATGCATCTATTGCGGCCTGTGCCAGGAAGCCTGCCCGGTGGACGCGATCGTCGAGGGCCCGAATTTCGAGTTCGCGACCGAAACCCGCGAAGAGCTGTACTACAATAAAGACCGCCTTCTCGCTAACGGCGACCGCTGGGAAGCCCAGATCGCCGCCAATCTTCTGGCCGACGCCCCTTACCGCTGATCCTCTGTAAATTCAATAAAATCAAACCATTAGCGGCGCCCATCTGCGCCCGTATTGCGGAAATTGACTTCCGCAATTTTATTGCTTTATTATAAACAATAAGAAAACAAAAAAAGCAGGGGGTATGGCGCGGTGGCGTCCCAAGGCAATCTCATCGAAAAATGGGTGAAGTCCGTGCAGGTCTCGGAGGCTGATCGTGCGCTCAGCCAAGAGTCCGACCGCCCGTTCGGCACCCCCGCCGAGCATGTTGGTTTCCTCAATAACCGCGAGGCATTCGCTGCGCCGGTCCGGCGTGCGCAGCCTGAAAATATGGTCGTCAAAACCTCTGGCAACGACGGGTTAATATACCCGGAGGGATACGACCATCTCTCCGAAGCGATCAATATGATGATCAAGGACCAGATGAAGATTAACCCGATGTTCCGCCACGCCCGCATCGAGCTGACCTACCGCCAGACCCTGAGCGAACAGGTCCCGACCAGAATTGTCCATACCGACCCTTCACGGACGCAGGAGCCGGTCGAGGAGGATTTTGTTTACTTTCTGGCCAATAAGCAGGGCGTTGTCGTTCAGGCGCAGCACGTGAAGGACCCCGCCCAGAACCTGAACAAAATGACCCCGGAAGCCCTGATGGAGGAGGGGTTGCTGAGGCAATCCGAAAACTTCGAGATGGTGCGCGGGCGTCAGAGCACCTACCACACGCAAGGCGCGGCGATCTTCCAGCCCGCGCGGATCCTGCTGCGCATGATCGTAACCCACCCGTCCGCCGATTATTTCCACAATCTCCCCGATCATGAAAAGGCCGCTCTGCCCGAGGATTTCCGTCAGAAGCACGGCATCAGCGCACCCGGCTGGGCGCCCACAATCAATTAATCAGGTCTCTCTGGCTCCGGCAAGCAGCCGCTCAAGCGGAATATGGTAATAGATGTTGATCATCTCCACGCCGGGATTGTCGTCGCCCAGCCCGCAATTCGACAGATGGCTGAAGCTGGCCGCCAGCCGGCTCCCGGAATCGAACTGATACCCGATCTCGAACTGCGAGCGGAAGTTGATCGGATAGTGCAGATCGACGTTATTATGCCCCCGGTTATACACGCCGACGCCAAGGCTGGGCGTGACATAGATATGGTCGGTCAGCTTGATGTCGATCAGAAAGCCGCCCCCGGCCCACAGCGCCCCGTCGGAAGTCAGGTCGAGCGCGGCCCAGGGCTTGATTTCTTTAAAGACCAGCGGAATGTCGGGCCGGACTTCGACGCGGAAATTCAGGGTCTGCCCGTCATCTTCGGGAAAAACATCATAATATCCGACCGATAAGCCAAGAAAGCCCGAACCGGCGGCAAATGCCTGCATCGGACCAAAAAAAAGCCCGCCGAAAATGGCGGCTACGATAAAAATTTTTTGCACAGCCCTGAATCCTGTCGTTAAGAATCTTTTTTAAGAACAACGCAGAAAGAACTGAAATGTAATGAGGAATAGCGCTATTATATCTCGCACTCCGAAAAGGAAATCAAGAGGGATTTTTTTCAGCCGGGATTTTCATTTTTTTCACCTCGGCCCTTGCGGCAGGGGGTGGAAAGGATTAGAAAAGTACACAAAATGATAGAGACATCCAATGGTCGTCCAGGCGTTTGCCTTTTACCTTTTTGCCGGAATACTGATCCTCAGCGCGTTGATGGTGATAACCGCGCGAAACCCTGTCCACTCCGTCCTGTTTCTCATTCTGGCGTTTTTTAACGCTGCCGGTCTGTTTATTATGCTCGGCGCGGAGTTTGTCGGCATGATCCTCGTGATCGTCTATGTCGGCGCTGTGGCTGTGCTGTTCCTCTTCGTGGTGATGATGCTCGACATCAACTTCGCGGAGATGCGCAAGGGTGCGAAACACTACGTGCCGCTCGGTCTGGCCATCGGCGCACTTTTGCTGTTCGAGCTTTACACCTTGTATGGCACCTGGAACATGGCCGAAATCACGAAAACCAACCGCGCCGCGCCCGTTGAATCGATGGAGCAGATGGGCAACACCGAAATGCTGGGCTCCATTCTTTACACCGATTACGTCTACCCGTTCCAACTCGCCGGGCTGATCCTTCTGGTCGCCATGATCGGCGCCATCGTCCTGACGCTGCGCACCCGCCCCGATGTCCGCAAACAGAATATCGGCGATCAGGTCGCCCGCCGCGCCGAGGACGTTCTTGAGATCGTCAAGGTCACACCCGGAACGGGGGTATAGCAAATGGACGCCGTATTAAATATCGGGATCGGCCATTTCCTGACGCTGGCGGGTATCATCTTCACCATCGGCGTGTTTGGAATATTCCTGAACCGCCGCAACGTGATCGTCATTCTCATGTCCATCGAATTGATGCTCTTGGCCGTCAATATCAATTTTATCGCTTTTTCCGCGTACCTCAACGATTTGACCGGACAGGTCTTCACCATGTTTATTCTCACTGTCGCGGCGGCCGAGGCCGCCATCGGCCTCGCCATCCTTGTGGTCTTCTTCCGCAACAAGGGCTCGATCGAGGTGGACGACATTTCGAGCCTGAAGGGATAACGGATGGAAATCCTCGCCGTTTTTTCCCCGCTTGTGGCTTTCCTGATTGCCGGCCTGTTCGGTAAGCAGATCGGCCATAAGGGTTGCCAGTTCATTACATGCGCCGCTGTCATTTTGGCGGCGTTCTCCTCCATCGTGTTGTTCTTCAACGTCATTCTTAACCCCGATATTTTAAGCGACCACAGCTACGTCCGCGTCCTCTCCCGCTGGGTAGAGTCCGGAAGCTTCAAGGCCGAATGGGCGCTGCGCATCGACCAGCTTTCCATCGTGATGATGTGCGTGATCAACATCGTCTCCGCCTGCGTCCATGTCTATTCCGTCGGCTACATGAGTCACGATCCCGATCGCGGGCGCTTCATGGCATATTTGAGCCTCTTCACCTTCGCCATGCTGATGCTGGTGACCGCCAACAACCTGCTGCAACTTTTCTTCGGCTGGGAAGGCGTCGGCCTGGCCTCCTATCTTCTGATCGGCTTCTGGAACCAGAAACATTCGGCCAACGCCGCCGCGCAAAAGGCGTTCATCGTCAACCGGGTCGGGGACTTCGGCCTCGCCCTTGGCATCATGGCCATTTTCGCCCTGTTCGGCAGCATCAGCTTCGACGACATTCTGGCCAATCCCGGCCAGCACGAGCACACGATGATGGGTTTCCTCGGCTTTGAGGTTCACGCCTTGACCGTCATCTGCCTTCTGCTCTTCACGGGCGCGGTCGGAAAATCGGCGCAGCTCGGCCTGCATACGTGGCTCCCCGACGCGATGGAGGGGCCGACGCCCGTCTCCGCGCTCATCCATGCGGCGACGATGGTTACGGCGGGGGTCTTCCTCGTCGCACGTTTCTCGCCGCTCTTTGAATTTGCGCCCGTGGCGCTTTCGGTGGTCACCGTTTTCGGCGCACTCACTGCTTTTGTCGCCGCCACCATCGGCATGACCCAATACGACATCAAGCGCGTAATCGCCTATTCCACGATGTCCCAACTCGGCTACATGTTCTTCGCGCTGGGCGTATCGGCTTATGCGGCGGCGATGTTCCACCTCATGACCCACGCTTTCTTCAAGGCGCTGCTTTTCCTGGGCGCAGGCTCGGTGATCCATGCCATGTCCGACGAACAGGATATGCGCAACATGGGCGGCATCAAGGACAAAATCCCCTTCACCTACGCCCTGATGTGGATCGGCGCACTGGCGCTGGCGGGCATCCCGCCCTTCGCGGGCTATTACTCCAAGGATATTATTCTGGAGGCCGCATGGGCCGACCAGTCCGGCGTAGGCCTCTTCGCGTTCTGGATGGGCATTGCCGCCGCCTTTATGACCGCCTTCTACACCTGGCGCCTCCTGTTCATGACGTTCCACGGCGCCCCCCGCGCGAAGAAACAGGTTATGGACCACGTGCATGAATCCCCCTTTATTATGATCAGCCCGCTGATCATCCTCGCCACAGGCGCCCTGATGGCCGGATACGTCTTCTACGGCGGCTTCGTCGGCTCGGCCTACAGCCACCACGGCGAGGTCCATGCCGCCATTACCGATGGAATGCACGGCGCTTCCCAAAGCTCCGGCCATAAGGAGGCTGCGCACGAAGATCAAGCAGAAGAACCAGAAGCCGAGGAAAAGAAACCTGAAACGGGGCTTGAAAAAATCGAGGATTCCGCCAAGAAGATCGAGGAAAAAGTTGGCAAGGCCGTCGAGGCCGTGATCGAGGAAGGCAAGGAAAACCTTAAAGAAATAGGGCAAGCCGGGGAAACCGCACACGCCCTGATCACCTCCGGAAACAAGGGTGGAAGCCCGCACGATCCCGGCCTCAACCTCTGGTCCCGCCAGTTCTTCTGGCGCAACGCCATCTATGTGCGCGACCAGAACGACGTTCTTGAGGCCGCGCACGGTGTACCCGCATGGGTCAAATACCTGCCGCTCGTCGTCGGCCTGCTGGGCATCGCGATGGCCTATGTCGCCTACGTCGCACGCCCCGATATACCTGCGAAGATCGCCGCCGCCTCCGGCCCGGTCTACAAACTCTTCTTCAACAAATGGTATTTCGACCAGATCTATAACGTTCTCTTCGTTAAGACCGCTTTCCGCGCGGGCCGCTTCTTTTGGAAGTTCGGCGACCGCGAGTTCATCGACGGCCTCGGCCCTGACGGCTTCGCCTGGATGTCCCGCAAGGCGGCGGGCCGCCTCAGCCGGTTCCAGAGCGGCTTCGTCTATCAATACGCCTTCGTCATGATGATCGCGGTTGTGGCCATGGTCTCGTGGCTTCTCTTCCGCGTCGGAGCAGCTCCGGTAAGCGCTACGCCTCCGGCCATCTCCGCGCCTGCGTCCCAGCCACAAGATCAACAACAAGAGGAGAGCCCGCAATGATTATGCCGCCCATCCTCTCGATCATGATTTTCCTTCCCGTCGTCTGCGCCCTGATGATCACCATCATTCGCGGCGAGAAGGGTGATGAGGAGATCGTCGAAAAGAACGTCAAGCACCTCTCGCTCTTTGGCTCGCTCTTCGTTCTGGCCTTCGCGCTGTTCATGTACGTCAACTTCGACAAAACCAGCGCCGACTTCCAGTTCGTCGAGAAAATCTCTTGGCTCTCCGCCGCAGGCCTCAGCTACCATGTCGGCGTTGACGGCATATCCGTCTATTTCGTGCTTCTCTCGGTTGTTCTGACCCCGGTGTGCATCCTCGCCAGTTGGAATTCCGTAAAGACCCGCGTGAAGGAATACATGATTGCGTTCCTGATCCTCGAAAGCCTGATGATCGGTACCTTCTGCGCGCTCGATACAGTGCTGTTCTACGTCTTTTTCGAGGGCGTTTTGATCCCGATGTTCCTGATCATCGGCATCTGGGGCGGCCCGCGACGCATATACGCGTCCTTCAAGTTTTTCCTCTACACGCTGCTCGGCTCGGTCCTGATGCTCGTCGCCCTGATCGCCCTGTATGTAGAGACGGGCAGCACGGATATCCCGGCCCTGATGCACACCACCCTCGATTTCGAGTTCCAGAAATGGATCTGGCTGGCCTTCTTCGCGAGTTTCGCCGTGAAGATGCCGATGTGGCCCGTCCATACGTGGCTGCCTGACGCGCACGTCGAGGCGCCGACGGCGGGCTCGGTCATTCTGGCGGGCGTCCTCCTGAAAATGGGTGGCTACGGCTTCCTACGGTTCTCCCTGCCGATGCTGCCGCAGGCCAGCATGTATTTCGCCCCGCTGGTCCTGACGCTCAGCGTCATCGCCATCATCTACGCCTCGCTGGTCGCGCTGGTGCAGGACGACATGAAAAAACTCATCGCCTATTCCTCCGTCGCCCATATGGGCTTCGTAACGCTCGGCATCTTCAGCTTCACGGAGCAGGGGATCGAAGGCGCGATCTTCCAGATGCTCAGCCATGGCATCATCTCCGCCGCGCTGTTTCTGTGCGTTGGCGTGGTCTACGACCGCCTGCACACCCGCGATATCAACCGTTACGGCGGGCTGGCCAAAAACATGCCCAACTACGCGCTGGTGTTCATGATCTTCATGCTCGGTTCGGTCGGCTTGCCCGGGACATCGGGCTTCGTCGGCGAGTTTTTGGCGCTTGTGGGCACCTACAAGGCCAGCACGACGTTTGCTGCTCTGGCGGCCACCGGGCTCGTTCTTGGCGCGGCGTACATGCTCCTGCTGTACAGAAAAGTCGTCTTCGGCCCGCAGAAAAACAAGGATGCCGCCGCGATGGAGGATCTGACCGCGATGGAAAAACTGGTCCTCGTGCCGATGGCGCTTCTGGTGATTTACTACGGCGTTTTCCCGTCCTCGGTCACCGACCGCGTTGCCCCGTCTGCCAAATCCCTGCTGCGCCATTACGAAATGTCCCACGAGCCGCTCGGCTATAACGAGGCGCGCCTGGACAGTGCCCCGGCGGGCATCAACAAGGAAGAAAGGCGAAGCGGACTATGATCGGGTTCAATATCGTTCCGCTGCTTCCCGAGCTGTTCCTGACGCTGACCGCGATGGGGTTCCTGATTGTCGGCGTCTCTCAAGGCAACCGCTCGACTGCGGTCCTGACGTGGACGGCCTGCCTCGCGATGGTGATTGCCGCAATTCTCCTGCTCCAGATTTCATGGGAGGGGCAGACAATTCTGAACGGCATGTTCGTGCTTGATGAGTTTTCGGGGTTGTTCAAACTCATGATCCTCATCGGCCTGATTATCTCATTGGCGCTGTCGGTCGACTACCTCAAGATCGAGCGTATGGCACGCTTTGAGTATCCCGTGCTGGTCATGCTGGCGGGCGTCGGAATGATGCTGATGGTCTCCGCCGGAAATCTTCTCGCTCTTTACATGGCTCTGGAACTGCAATCCCTCAGTCTCTACGTTCTGGCAGGCATCCATCGCAACTCTCCGCGTTCGGCGGAGGCCGCGATCAAATATTTCGTCCTCGGCGCACTGTCCTCCGGGATGCTGCTATTCGGAATTTCGCTGATCTACGGCTTTACCGGCTCTATTGATTTTGAGGTTATTCGCAACACGCTCGATCATGCACAGGGCAGCACCCCGGGCATTACCGTTGGTTTGGCTTTCCTTCTGGCCGGTTTGGCCTTCAAGATTTCTGCCGTGCCCTTTCATATGTGGACCCCCGACGTCTATCAGGGTGCGCCCGCACCCGTCACGGCCCTGTTCGCCATGGTGCCGAAAATCGCGGCGTTTGGCCTGATGCTGCGCGTTTTGTTCTACGCCTTTTTGCCCATGTCTGGGGAGTGGATGCAGATCGTCTATTTCCTGTCCGCCGCCTCCATGATCGTTGGGGCCTTCGCCGCACTGGCACAGGACAACATCAAACGCCTGATCGCCTACAGCTCGATCGGCAACATGGGCTATGCCCTCATCGGGGTTGTCGCGGGAACGCCGGAAGGGGCAGGGGCCGTCATACTCTACCTGTTTATCTATATGATGATGACGGCGGGCGTATTCTCGGTCATCCTCTGCATGCGCAGACAGGGTCTGATGGCCATGCAGGTCAGCGACCTCGCAGGCCTCTCCCGTCACAGCCCGATGATGGCGTACGCCATGGCAGCTCTGATGTTCTCGATGAGCGGCATACCTCCTCTCGCGGGGTTCTTCGGAAAGTTTTTTATCTTCCTCGCTGCAGTGGAGCAGGGGTATATCGCCCTCGTTATCATCGGGGTGCTCAGCTCGGTCGTCTCCGCCTATTACTACCTCCGGATCGTCAAAGTCATGTTCTTCGACGAACCCGCCGACCCGTTTGACCGCGGTATGACGCTCGAAAAGCGGGTTATTCTGTTCATCTCGGTGATATTTGTGATCGGCTTTATTCTCAAACCTAATCCGATTGTGGACAGCGCGATGGCCGCCGCCAAGGCGCTGCTGCTCTAGTGCGTCCCGCCCCATGCCCCTGAACTGGACGATTGAAACCTACGAGCGCCTCTCAAGCACGCAGGACGAAATGAAGGCGCGCCTGACCCCCGGCGGCAACCAAACCCCGCCGCCCGAGGGCCTCGTCATTCAGGCGATCGAGCAAAGTGCGGGCCGCGGCCGTCAGGGCCGGCTCTGGTTCTCGCCGCCCGGAAACCTCTATATCTCGCTGCTCCTCAAGCCGGAATGTTCGTTGCCGCAGGCGGGGGCGCTCTCGCTTGTGATCAGCTATTCCCTCGCGCGGGCGCTGGAAAAGCTCTGCGGGGCCGACGCATCCGTTGTACTTAAATGGCCGAACGATGTCTTGTTGGAGGGGCGCAAATGCGCGGGTATTCTGCTCGAAACCGGAACGGATTCGCAGGGCGCCCTGCAATACGTCATCGCGGGCATAGGTGTGAACCTCGTTTCCGCCCCCGCCGAAATCGGAATTGCCCTGAACGCCAGCCGCCTACAAAACATTACGCTTGCCGATTTGCGTGACGCCGTTTTGGAAAATATAAGAGAGGATTACCTGCAATGGCGCGTCAGGGGCTTCGCCCCGTTCCGCGAAAAATGGCTGCAAAGAGGCTTTGCGCCGGGAACCGACATTTCAGTGGGCGCCGATAAATCCAAAATCGCCGGAACGTTCAAAACCGTCGATCATAACGGCAATCTCGTCATGACCGACGCGCAAGGACAAGAACGCACAATCGCGTCCGGCGAAATCCTCCGGATCTGAAATCAGGACAAAGAGACGGATGCAGATAGACTAAGCCCGGTTAAAAGCCGCGCTGGCCATGATTGACAACTGGACTAAGTCCAGTCCGTTAGGATTGATCGTTCTGGGGCTCAGAGTCGCCGTAAAGCCTGCGACCTCTCATATGATCAGCCATGTCTCGGGAAACGTTGGCGAACAGCATAGTTCGGCATACGGGCACAATTGCACTGGCAACAGCGTTGAAAGCAACGTGAAGGAAAGGCATATGTATTCTCCGTGTTGCGCACCCCGAGCCGTGGCGGGCTATGGGCACAACAAAGCGTTAAAAAGTTAACTTCTTTGTATTCCCAGTATCGTATATTGCACTGCAAAAAGCAATATTTTTGAGCAGAATCCTCTGAGATGAAGGCTTGCCGCGAGTTTGCAAGGATATCTAAAAAAAGCGGATTAAAGAACGCGTTTCAAATCGTCCGCACGCTGATTCGCGTTGCGCGAGGAGGGCGGATTGGCAACCCGGATGATCTTGACGCCCGCCGAAAGCAGGGTGCCGATAACCTGGGTCATCAAGGCCAGAATCATCAGACCCAGAACGGAATAAACGATCTTTTGCAGTCGCGCGGAAAAGAAAATATTAAATTCCTGTTGATCTACATTTCCATAAACAACTTTTTCATCACCCGTGATGTTCTCAAACAGGACGCTGAAAATCTTGATGTCCTCGGGCGTGTCTATAACCTTGATAACGGTAATACCGACATAAAGGAGAAAACCCGCCCCGGCGACCACCAGAACAAGCCCGACAAGGCTCAAAAGCGCACGCAAACCTTCCATGGGAAAGCTCCTGTAAAACGATTTAAAAGGGCTATTTCCGCCATAGTGGGAAGAATCCGCAAAGATGTAAACAGAAAAGCAAGGTTTTGGGTTTATTATCTGATATCGCTCGGAGTTTTCCTCATATCCGCGCCGTCAGAGTCAGCGTATGTGAAATCGCAGGCAAGACAAGATCAGGGAGTCCGCATTGACCGATCAGCAAGACCTACCGCAGGGGAACCATCACCTTGCCGCCGCGCTTGGCGCTGAGGCTTTGCGCGCCGTCCTGATCTTATCCGCGGGCGTTTTTTCGATATGCATACTAATTCTGGCCACCGGCATTATATTTCTGATCGACCTGTTCTCCGGTCCGTTCGGCGTGTTCTCGGTTCTCAGCATGCTCTTATATCTTTTTTCCGCATTCATCGCCGTGCAAGATGAAGCGCCGAAGGTCTTAGGGGGGCTTGCTCAAGGCAACAAAATTTCCAGCCCTCTGAGAGCGGCCCTGATAAGAACCGCCGCTCTGGTGGCGATTTGTATCTTTATGGCGCTGGAATCTGTGGAGTGGCTGAGGCCTCTGTTCGTTCAAGACGCAAGCGTAAACGGCCTCCGTATGATTCTGGTCGCCGCCTTCTCACAAACGCCCGAAAAAATCGGCCTCGACGCCGCCCTGCTGGTGGGGATCGCGCGTATGGCTCTGTTCGCAGGCTTGGCCTATGGAGCGGGATACCTGATCTATCGCCGCGACGATGTGGCGAAGCGCCTTGACGACCCGGCCTTCAACCTTGCGGCGCGGACGATCGGCATTTTTTTGGCGTTCTTCGCTTTGGGGATCGCCTTCCGCCTGTTTGGGGGGGCGATTGGGGGGTTGCTGGGGGGCTGGACAGATATAAGCTTGGCCCTGTACGTACTGGCCATGATGATGGAGCGCCATAACAAAAGGCCGCAGATCGACCGCGGCCCCTGAAAAACGCTAAGAAGTAAAATTTTAGCCCAGAGCGGGTGCGGCAACCGCCACGCCGGAGAGCTTTGCGCCGACCCAGGATGCGCCGCTGCTGAGCGCGGCAAGGGTGTTGTTAACACCATCAAAGGCCAGATTCACGTGCGGAGCCAGAGCGGCAAGACCGCCACCGCCAGTAGCGGCACCGACTATGGCGAAAACCCCGACCAGACCGCCAACAAACATACCGGCCTTGAGGACGCCCTTGGCCAGACCCCATGCACCACTCAAAGCACCTTTACCGGCGTTAACAGCACCGGAGGCGGCATTACTTACGGCATCGACTGGATTTTTCGCCATGTTATCAACTCCACAACCCTTAAAATTTTTATACTTATTCTATTATTACCTCTAGAAGTAACATAACATAAACCTGAAACGCAAGCTTTTTGAACCATTTGTCCGCTATTCGGCAGCCTGCCTCGGTTTTGCCCGTTTCTTGCTTAAAATCGGCTTAAGATACTGCCCGGTAAAGCTTTTTTCGATCTTGCAAAGGTCTTCTGGCGTTCCGGTGCCGACGATCCGCCCCCCTTTATGGCCACCCTCCGGCCCGATATCCACCACGAAATCGGCGGTCTTGATGACATCGAGGTTATGCTCAATAACGATGATGGTATTCCCCTGATCGACGAGCGTATGCAGGACCTCCAGAAGCTTCCGAACGTCCTCGAAATGCAGGCCCGTGGTCGGCTCGTCGAGGATATAAAGCGTCTTGCCCGTCGAGCGGCGGGACAGCTCCTTGGCCAGCTTGACCCGCTGCGCCTCCCCGCCCGAAAGGGTCGTGGCCTGCTGCCCCACCTTGATATAGGTCAGCCCGACCGAACACAGCGTCTCCATCTTATCGCGAATCGCTGGAATCGCCTGAAAGAATGTCGCGGCATCCTCGATACTCATATCCAGAACGTCCGCGATGGACTGGCCCTTGAACTTGATCTCCAGCGTCTCGCGGTTATAGCGTTTACCCCCGCACGCCTCGCATTGAACGTAAACGTCGGGCAGAAAATGCATCTCGATCTTGATCATGCCGTCGCCCTGACACGATTCGCAGCGCCCGCCCTTGACGTTGAACGAAAACCGCCCCGGCCCGTAGCCGCGCGCCTTTGATTCCGGCAATCCGGAGAACCATTCCCGAATCGGCGTGAACGCGCCCGTATAGGTCGCGGGGTTGGAGCGCGGCGTGCGCCCAATGGGTGACTGGTCGATGTCGATGACCTTGTCGCAATGCTCGAACCCCGTGATCGAATCGTGGGGCAGGGGATGCTCCTTCGAGCCCATCAGCGCCCGGCTCGCCGCGCGGTAGAGCGTGTCGATGGTGAGCGTCGATTTCCCCGACCCCGAGACGCCCGTAATACAGCTGAAAACGCCCAGCGGGATTTTGACGCTGATATCGTGAAGGTTGTTACCCCGCGCACCCTTGATCTCGATGAACTGGCCCTTCTTGCCCTTGCGCCGTTGCGAAGGCACGGGAATTTCCCGGTCGCCGCGCATATATTGCGCCGTCAGGCTCTCGGCGCTCTTGAAAACCTCCTTCGGCGTACCTTCCGCAACAATTTCTCCGCCGTGAATCCCGGCCCCCGGCCCCATATCCACGAGATAATCCGCCGCGCGGATCGCGTCCTCGTCATGTTCCACGACGATCACGGTATTCCCAAGGTCGCGCAGTCGCTGGAGAGTTTCGAGCAGGCGGTGATTGTCCCGCTGGTGCAACCCGATGGACGGCTCATCCAGAACATACAGCACGCCCGTCAGACCCGATCCGATCTGGGAGGCGAGGCGGATGCGCTGGCTTTCCCCGCCCGAAAGCGTCCCCGACGCGCGGCTGAGCGTTAGATAATCCAGCCCGACATTCATAAGAAAGCCGAGCCGCTCATTGATCTCCCGCAGAATCTTCTCAGCGATTTGGCGTTGCTGCGAAGTCAGCTGCGCCGAAAGCGCCTCGAACCATGCATGCGCGTCCTCGATGCCAAGCTGCGAAATTTCGGAGATATCCTTGCCGCCGGTCCTGACGGCCAGAGCCTCGGGCTTGAGCCGCCGCCCGCAGCACACATCGCACGGCGTACTGACCTGATATTTGGAGAGTTCCTCACGCTGACTGTTGCTGGTGGTCTCCAGAATCCGGCGGCGCAGATTGTTGATGACCCCCTCAAACGGCTTGGAGCTTTTCCACGTATTCTCGCTCTTGCTCGTATAGACGATCGGAATGATATCCTTGCCCGAGCCGTAGAGCATGATGTCCTTATGCGCCCGGTCCATCTTGGCCCACGGCGTTTTCACATCGAACCCGTAATACGCGGCCACAGCCTCCAGCGCTTGGGTGTAAAAAGGCGCGAAGCTTTTCGACCACGGTTCGATGGCGCCCTGTGCGATCGTTTTCTTGTCGTCGGGCACCACGAGATCCTCGGAAAACTCGTTCTTCTCGCCCAGCCCGTCGCAGGAGGGACAGGCCCCGTGCGGGCTGTTGAAGGAAAAAAGGCGCGGCTCGATCTCAGGGATCGTGAACCCTGAAACCGGGCAGGCGAATTTCTCGGAAAACAGGCTGAGTTCGCCGCTGTCCGCGTTCTCGGCGATGACAAGCCCATCGGCAAGGCGCAACGCCGTCTCGATGGAATCGGCCAGCCGGGTCATGAGAGCCTGTTTCTGCGCGGAGCCTTCGACCTCGTGCCGGATCACGAGGCGGTCCACCACGACCTCGATATCGTGTTTAAGCTTTTTATCCAGAACAGGCGCCTGCGCGATCTCATAGACCGTGCCGTCGATCTTGACGCGCTGGAACCCTTTTTTCTGAAGCTCTTTAAGCTCCTTGCGGTATTCGCCTTTCCGACCGCGCACAATGGGCGCGAGGATATAAAGCTTCGTCCCGTCCGCCATCGCCGCCACGCGGTCCACGATCTCGGTGACCGTCTGGCTGGTGATCGGCAGGCCCGTCGCGGGGGAATAGGGGATTCCGACCCGCGCCCACAGGAGGCGCATATAATCGTAAATCTCGGTGACCGTCCCGACCGTCGAGCGCGGGTTCTTGCTGGTCGTCTTCTGTTCGATCGAAATGGCGGGCGACAAGCCCTCGATGGAATCCACATCCGGCTTCTGCATCATCTCAAGGAATTGCCGGGCATAGGCCGACAGGCTCTCGACATACCGCCTCTGCCCCTCCGCATAGATCGTATCGAACGCGAGCGAGGACTTCCCCGACCCGGACAGGCCCGTAATGACGATCAGCCTGTCCCGGGGCAGTTCGACGTTGATATTCTTGAGATTATGTTCCCGCGCACCGCGGATGGAAATGGCTTTCAGCATGGTCTTTCTATGGAACATTTTAGGAACAAACGCAAGGTCTTCCCGAAGCGAAAACAGGCAAAAGTTGCGCTTTTTCCACGGCAACTTTAGAATAGGGGACAAAGCGTTATCGAGGGATGAGCGGACCATGGAACTTAGGGCGGGCAGTCAGGCCCCTGAATCATACGAAGAGATGACCGAAGACCAGCGCGCGGACTGGTTCCGTGCACGCGGTAATCTTGCAAGCGAGCGCCCGCAGGCGCGGATCGCCCTGCGCGAGAAATTCGCCCTGATGACGGCCGAGGAACGCAAGATGGAGCTCAACCATGCCAAGGCGGCTCTGGACTGTCTGGATGAGCTGGGTCTCATCGGCGACAGCCACGAGGAGGAACCCCTCGAACGCGACTATAGAATCCGTATGGAGGAAACCTTGACCATCCTCACAACCGACCCCGATCTGTCGGTGGGGTAGGCGCTTTGGACCAAAGCGACCCGGCCCTCGAACCGGGCTTTTAGCCCGCTCTGACCCGCCCGCCCGGTCGGGGAACAAACCGTAAAAAAGCCTTTAGAATCTCCTCCCGGGAGACTATATTAAGACACCCATGAAAATATGAGGAGATTCGGACGTGGCTGGCAGTGTGAACAAGGTGATTTTAGTCGGAAATCTGGGCCGTGACCCGGAGGTCCGCGCGATGCAATCGGGCGACAAGGTCGTGAACCTCTCGATTGCCACCTCCGAAAGCTGGAAGGACAAGGCCACGGGCGAAAAGAAAGAGCGCACCGAATGGCACCGCGTGGTGGTGTTTAATCAGGGGATCGCCACGGTGTGCGAGCGCTATCTGAAAAAGGGCGCGAAAGTGTATATCGAGGGCCAGCTTGAAACCCGCAAATGGACCGACAAGGACGGCGTTGAGAAATATTCGACCGAAGTCGTCCTGCGCCCGTTCCGCGGCGAACTGACCATGCTCGACTCGCGCGGCGGGGAGGGCGGTTACGCCTCCTCCGGCGGCGGGGGCGGGCGTTCCTTCGGCGATAGCGGCGATTCCGGTTTCGGCGGCAGCGCCCCGGCCCGCGCCCCGATGGTGCAAGAGTTCGAGGACGAGATTCCGTTCTGATGGTTTGCACCGCAAATCTTTTTAATTCTGTCACAACGATAATGCAGCGGACTCTGTCCGAAGGAGAATAGTGATGAACAACAAACTGGCAGGAAAGATTTTAATGCTGGCCGTGCTTGGCGGCTTTTTGGTCGCAAGCCCGGCCCAAGCGGCCGAAGAAGCTGCAGGCGAAGCGGTCAGCGCGGACCAACTTCTGTTGGACCGCAAAGCCAGTGAGGAACCCAAAGAAGAAGTCAAGCCTGCCGAGGAGCCTGTTGCGAAGCCTGAATCCAGCCAGGACCCGTCCACCTTGGCGAAACGTCTTGAACTTGCGCAGAAGATGCATGAGATCCGCCCCACGCGCGATCAGGTGGACAACGCCATTCGCCGCGCCTCCGAATCCGTCCCTCCGAAAGACAAGGACGCGTTCATCGCCGCGATGTCCACGATCCTGAATTACAAGGCCATAGAGCGTATTTCAATTGATGCCATGGCGGAGGTCTATACTGTGGGCGAACTGGAGGCGATGATTGAATACTACAGCAAGCCCGAAGCCAAAAGCGCGACAGCCAAGGTCCGCGACTGGGCCGCGATCGTACAGCCCGAGATCAACCGGATCATCGACAAGGCCATGATGCGCGTCCGCACAGGGGCACCCAACTAAGCGTAAAGATTTTGAACGGAAATAAAACATGAGTCAGGAAAACCCCACGCCTCCGGAAATTGATATTCCGAAGATTTCGCTCGAAGACGAGATGAAACAGTCCTATCTCGATTACGCGATGAGCGTGATCGTGAGCCGGGCGCTGCCCGATGTGCGTGATGGCCTGAAACCCGTCCACCGCCGCATTTTGTACGCGATGCGTGTTGGCGGATACACGTCCGACAAACCCTTTAAGAAATCAGCCCGTGTCGTCGGGGATGTCATGGGTAAATTCCACCCCCACGGCGATCAGGCGATTTACGATTCCCTCGTGCGCATGGCGCAGCCATGGTCCATGCGCCTCCCGCTCGTGGACGGGCAGGGGAACTTCGGTTCTCTCGACGGCGACCCTCCGGCGGCGATGCGTTACACGGAGGCCCGCCTCGACAAGGCCGCTGAAACGATGCTGGACGATATCGACAAGGAAACCGTGGATTTCCGTCCGAACTACGACGACACGGAAAGCGAACCCTCCGTCCTGCCAACCCGCATCCCGAACCTTCTGGTCAACGGCGCGGGCGGCATCGCGGTCGGTATGGCGACGAACATCCCGCCCCATAATCTGATCGAGGTCATCGACGCGTGCTGCGCGTTCGTTGAAAACCCGCAGATCACGACCGAGGAACTCAACACGATTATTCAAGGCCCGGACTTTCCGACCGGCGCGTTCATCATCGGCCGCAACGGCATCCGCTCCGCTTACCAGACCGGCAACGGCTCTGTCGTCATGCGCTCCAAGACCTCGATCGAGGAAATCGGCAAGCGCGAGGCGATCATCGTGCATGAAATCCCGTATCAGGTGAACAAGGGCAAGCTGCTCGAACGCCTGGGCGAGGTCGGCCGCGAAAAGATCGTGGAGGACATCCACGAAATCCGCGACGAATCCGACCGCGACGGCGTGCGGATCGTCATCGAGATCAAGACCGGCGCGAACAGCGATGTCGTTCTGAACCAGCTCTTAAAGCACACCCAGCTCCAGACCAATTTTTCCTGCAACATGGTCGCGCTGCATAACGGCAAGCCGCAGATCATGCTCCTGCGTGACATGATCAAGGCGTTCGTGAACTTCCGCGAGGAGGTCATCACCCGCCGCACCATCTACGAACTCGGCAAGGCCCGCGAACGCGCCCATAAATTGGCCGGACTGGCCGTTGCGGTCGCCAATATCGACGAGGTCATCGCGATCATCCGTAACGCCCCGAACCCCGGCGAGGCGAAAGAGGGCCTTCTGTCCCGCGACTGGCCCGCCGCCGACGTTGCGCCGCTGATCGCCCTCATCGACGACCCCGAATACCCGGTCTCCGAAAAGGGCACCTACCGCATGTCGGAAATTCAGGCGAAGGAAATTCTCGACCTCCGCCTGCACCGCCTCACCGGGCTGGAGCGCGACAAGATCGGCGACGACCTCAGAAAAATCACCGACGAGATTGCTGAATACCTCGCCATCCTCGCCAGCCGCGAGCGCCTTCTGGGCGTTCTGGTCGATGAACTCGTCGAGATCAAGGAAAAATTCGGCACCCCCCGCCGCACCGAACTGGTCGATGCGGAATTCGAGGTGGATATCGAATCCCTGATCCAGCGCGAGGACATGGTGGTTACCATCACCGGCGGCGGCTACGCCAAGCGCGTCCCGCTCGATACCTACCGCGCGCAGCGCCGGGGCGGCAAGGGCCGTACGGGCATGAGCATGAAGGACGAGGATTTCGTGACCGACCTGTTCGTGGCCAGCACCCATACGCCGATGCTGTTCTTCACTTCGCGCGGCATAGTGCACCGCATGAAAGTCTATCAAATCCCGCTCGCCAACCCGCAGGCGCGGGGCAAGGCGCTGATCAATCTTCTCCCGCTCGAAAAGGACGAAAGCGTCAGCGTCTACCTGCGCATGCCCGAAAACGAGGAAATGTGGGACAAGCTGGACATCATGTTCGCCACCTCCCACGGCACTGTCCGCCGCAACAAACTCTCGGACTTCAAGAACATCCGCTCCAACGGCCTGATTGCCATGAAGCTCGGCGATGACGAGCGCCTTGTCTCCGTCAAGATCTGCAAGGAGGACGAGGATATCCTTCTGGCGACCAAGATGGGTAAGGCGATCCGCTTCCCGGTCTCTGACATCCGGGTTTTCACGGGCCGCACCTCTACGGGCGTGCGCGGCGTCAAGCTCAAGGAAGAGGGCGACGAGGTCATCTCGATGTCCGTCCTCAAACATATCGACGTCACACCCGAAGAGCGCGGCGCCTACATGAAGGCCGCCAACCGCATCATCGCGCCCGACGACATGGGCGCCCCGAACGGCGATGAGGAAATCGAAAACGTCTCCGACTCAGCCGTCAACCTGAGCGACGAACGCTACCGGACCCTTCTGGCCTCCGAACAGCTTTTGCTCACCGTGACCAACAAGGGCTTCGGCAAGCGCACCTCTGCCTATGAATACCGTGTCTCCGGCCGGGGCGGGCAGGGCGTGACCAACATGGCTCTCACCGAAAAGAATGGCGGCGAGGTCGTGGCGACCTTCCCCGTGACGGATTCGCACCAGATCATGCTGGTCACCGACAAGGGCCAGTTGATTCGCACGAAGGTCGAGAATATCCGCATCACCGGGCGCAGCGCGCAGGGCGTGACGATCTTCAAGGTCGGGGAGGGCGAAAGCGTGGTGTCCGTGGCCTGGCTAATCCAGGACGAAGACGAAAATAACGGAAACACTTCTACGGACACTGAGGACGGCGAAAGCGATGACGCAGAACCCGGCGAAAGCTGAGAACAAGAAAATCGACAACGAGTGGAACACGAAGCTCGAATCCGTCGCCGACACAGAGGCGGCAGAGGTGCGTACCTCCACGATCGCCGGAACAGGCGTCTTCGCCAAGCGCCATATCAACCGGGACGAAGTGATTCTGCCTCTGACGGGCCTGCGCCTCCATGAATCCGAAATCTCCGAGGTCAACCGTAGCCTCTCCCTGCTTCAGGTCGAGGAAGACGAATATCTCATGGCGACCGGGACCATCGACGATTTCCTGAACCACAGCTGCGACCCCAATCTGGCCTTCACGCCGGACGGCCAGTCTTTCTTCGCCCTGCGCGATATCGAAAAGGACGAGGAGCTGTGCTGGGATTACAGCACCTGCGAAAACGACGGCGAATGGTCGATGGATTGCCTGTGCGGCACGGCGGCCTGCCGGGGCAAGGTGACGGGCTTCCCGAATCTTGACGCGGCAACGCGCAAGCGCCTCCTGCCGATCGCGCAGCCTTACCTGCGCCGCCTCTACGGCAACGCCTGAGGAATCGGTCATGGCCAAGCCTGAAAACAAACACCTGATCGGAGTCTATCCCGGCTCCTTCGACCCGGTCACCAAGGGGCATCTGCACCTGATCCGCCGCGCCAGCCGCCTCGTGGACCGCCTCATCATCGCCGTGGCCCACAGCCGCCGCAAAGGCCCGCTCTTTACTCTCGAAGAGCGTATGGAGATGCTCAAGCTCGATATCGAAAATATGAACGAAAAAGGCTGCCTGATCGAGGTCCGCGCCTTCGACAACCTTCTGGTCGAATTCGCCCGCGACGTACAGGCCTCCTGCATTTTCCGGGGCCTCCGGGCCGTTTCCGACTTTGAATACGAATTTCAGATGGCCGGAATGAACGCCAAGCTGGACCCCGGTATCGAGACGGTCTTCCTGATGGCCGCCGATAAGTGGCAGTTCGTCTCAGCCTCCTTCGTCAAGGAAATCTGTAGTCTGGGCGGGGATGTCGGGGAGTTCGTAACCCCGCAGGTATCTGAAAAACTGAAGAAAAAATATGAAAAAGCGGACAAGAATGCTTGACGCAGGGGGGCTAAATCCATATTGTTCCCCAACTCCAAAGGGTGCCAAAGCCCCGAAACGGCAATGATCGCGTAGCTCAGCCGGTAGAGCAACTGACTTTTAATCAGTAGGTCCCGGGTTCGAATCCCGGCGCGATCACCATCTTTAGAAATCTCCGCAGACTGAAGACTTTAAGGCAAAGCGATGCAAAGCGTTTCTTAGGGCTCGGTGATCTGTGCGTTCAGAGTGCTGCCCAGCGCATTGCAGGGATAGATTTCATTCGCAAGAAAGCTGATCCAGAAAGACGGATCGCGTTGCGAAGAAAAATCGGTGTTCCACTTAAGAAACGCCGCGCGCGCCTGAGCGGCCACATTTGCGGAGTAGCTGCCTTCCGGGGCCTGCGCCGCGAGACGATCTTCCCAGAGTTGCGCGTTGGTGCGTGAGAGAATCGTAGCCTTGGCCAGATCGTGCTTACCTTCATCATTCGCAGTGCTAAAGCCGAAATCTTCCGGGGCATCCTCAATAGCTTGCGCACTCGTGGTTAAAGCCTGCGCGCACCAGGCCGCCTGTGAGAGCGCCCGCAAGCCGGGCTCCTCAAGGACCGGGGTGGGTTTTTTATTCTTTTCGCGAGCGGCCTTCCAGTCGTTTTTGTAGGTATTCGCGATAACATCAGGAAATTTTTCGATGATTGTTTTGATATCGTCCTCACAACCGAACGTGTCCGTCGTGTTGATAAGGTGCAGATCGCGAAGGCTGTATCCATATTGCGCTGACCAGGCTCCGGAAAAAAGCAAGGTTCTCGACCATGTTTTTACATGAGGATTTTGCCCGGGCACGCCGCCTTGAAGATAGGCCGACAGACAGGATGCCGCGCGTTCCGCTATCTTGTAGGGGTTCTTCATTTCGCCTAATCCGTCCTGCGCACGCGCCGGAGCGCTGAACAGGGTTATAGCGCAGAGAATGAGCAGCGTGCGGCCTCTCATCGGTATCAGCTCGAATAATAAAGGCTGTATTCCGTCGGGTGGGGGCTGCGCTCGATCCGCTCGACTTCTTCCATCTTCAGCGCGATAAACGCATCGATCACATCCTTGGTGAAGACATCGTTCTTAAGCAGGAACGCATGGTCGGCCTTGAGCGCCTCAAGAGCGTCACGCAACGAACCGCAAGCGGAGGGAACCTTGGCGGCCTCTTCGGGCGTAAGATGATAAAGGTCCTTGTCCAGACCCGTGCCGGGATGGATTTTATTTTCGATCCCGTCCAGCCCGGCCATGAGCATCGCGGCAAAAGCGAGATAAGGATTGGCCAGCGGATCGGGGAAACGCACCTCCACCCGCTTGCCGCCGGGCGCTGCGGAATAGGGAATGCGGCACGACGCCGAGCGGTTGCCCTTGGAATAGGCCAGAAGAACCGGCGCTTCGTAACCGGGCACCAGGCGCTTGTAGCTGTTCGTCGTCGGGTTGGTAAAGGCGTTCAGCGCCCGGGCATGCTTGAGGATCCCGCCGATATAGTAAAGCGCGGTTTCCGAAAGGCCCTCATACTCGCCGCCCGCGAACAGGGGCTTGCCGGACTTCCAGATGGATTGGTGAACATGCATGCCCGAACCGTTGTCGCCAAAGATCGGCTTCGGCATGAAAGTGGCAGTCTTGCCATAGCTGTGCGCCACGTTGTGAACAACGTGTTTATACATTTGCACGTTATCGGCGCACGCAACCAGAGTCGCAAACCGCATGCCCAACTCGCACTGGGAGGAGGCGACCTCGTGGTGATGCTTCTCGACGCTCACACCCATGCTCTCCAGCACCGTGAGCATCTCCGAACGGATGTCCGAAAGGCTGTCCACCGGAGCCTCCGGCACGTATCCGCCTTTCACGGTGGGGCGGTGGCCCATATTGCCCGTGGGATAATCGCGCCCGGAATTGTAAGGGCCTTCGACGCTGTCCAGCTGATAGCCCGCATGGTGCGGATCGGCATGGATGCGGACGCTGTCGAAAATGAAAAACTCGATCTCCGGCCCGAAAAAGGCGGTGTCGCCCGCGCCGGATTTCCGCAGGTATGCCTCGGCGGCTTTCGCGATGGAGCGCGGGTCACGCCCGTACCCCTTGGTCGTTCCCGGCTCTGAGACATCGCAGAGAATTTTGATCGTCTTCTGCGCCGAAAACGGGTCGTATGTCACGCGGCTGAGGTCGGGGCGCAGCGTCATGTCGGATTCATGGATCGCGCGCCACCCGGCGATGGAGGAGCCGTCGAAATAAACCCCGGAATCCAGAATATCCTTGTCCACATAGCTCGCCCGGAAGGTGATATGGTGCCACTTGCCGCGCAAATCCGTGAAGTTGAAATCCACATATTGTACGTCCTGCTCCTCGATATATTTCAGCAGTTCGGCGGGGGATTTGAAGGACAGCGTGTATTTGTTCACGGGGAAAACCTCTCCTGTTTTGGGGCGGACACCCCCTGTTTACCATGCAGGGCAGGGGGCGGCAATCTCATTGTTGGAGGGGTAAAAGCTGTAATTATGACGGCGGATGAGTATAATATTCTTGACGCGCCGGGGGTGCAGAGGATAGACATTTCCAACCCGCCCGGCGGGTTATGGCGGCTGTAGCTCAGTTGGTAGAGCCCTCGGTTGTGGTCCGAGTTGTCGCGGGTTCGAGCCCCGTCAGTCGCCCCATTTTCTCCCTTAATATTTGACATTTCCGCAAAAATCGCTATAAATCCCCGCATTCCCGGGAAAGTGGGGGTTTTCGGACCCCCCGTTGAACGGAAGGCTCCCTGAAAAATTCAAGGATGCGCTTTGGCTCAAACCGTATGGTCTGCCGGGACAACATAAAAGAAAGTGAAAGCGATGAGTGGAAAAAGAGAAAGTTCCAAGCACAAGATCGACCGCCGTTTGGCCGTCAACCTCTGGGGCCGCCCCAAATCCCCCTTTAACAAGCGTCAGACCGGACCCGGCATGCACGGCGCGCGCCGCAGCAAGCCTACGGGCTACGGCATCCAGCTGAAGGCCAAGCAGCTCCTCAAGGGCTACTACGGCAATATCGGCGAGCGTCAGTTCCGCCGTTACTTCAAGGAAGCCTCCCGCATGAAGGGCGACACCTCGCAGAACCTTATTGGTCTGCTGGAGAGCCGTCTGGACGCAGTGATTTACCGGGCATGCTTCGTTCCGACCGTGTTCGCCGCGCGTCAGGTCGTGAACCACCGCCACGTCACCGTGAACGGCAAGGTTATCAACATCCCGTCCTACCTCGTAAAGGAAGGCGACGTGATCGAGATCCGCGAAAAGTCCAAGAAGATGCCCCTGATCATCACCGCCACGGAATCCCCTGAGCGCGATGTTCCCGACTACATCGACAGCGACAAGAAAGCCATGAAGGCGACCTTCCTGCGCGTTCCCAAGCTTGAAGACGTTCCGTACCCGGTCCTGATCGAGCCGAACCTGGTGGTCGAGTTTTACTCCCGCTAATCATGGGGAAAGAAACGGAATTTGCAAGGAAGCCGCCTCCGGGCGGCTTTTTTTTATGGGGGAGATCGGCCGCTCCCCCGGTCAAGAAGGGCGGAAAGAATCCCCTGAAGGGTCCGCAATTCCTGTTCGGTGATGTCGGCCCGCACGAAAATATTGCGGATGTTCCGCTTCATGATCGGCACGACCTCCGGCGCACGAAAAAACGCCGTGCCCTCCAGCGCAGCCAGAAGCCGCTCCAGATACCCTTCGAGATCGCCCTGCAGCGCGGGCGGGCTGTCCTTGCGGTGCAGTTCCGCGCCCGTCTGAACGGGAGCCGCTTGCGCACGCATCCATTCATAGGCCATCACCAGCACAGCCGTGGCGATATTAAGGGAAGAAAAGTCGGGATTGGTTGTGATATTGATGATGCCCTGACACAGCGCGACGTCGTCGTTGACCAGGCCCATCCGCTCCGCCCCGAAGACGAACCCCGCACTCTGGCCCTGCTGTTCGCGCTCCTGCACGGCCTGAACGGCCTGGGGCGGGGTATAAACAGGCTTGACCATATCCCGCAGCCGCGCCGTGGTCGCCAGAACGAAATGCAGGTCGGAAACGGCCTCTTGCAGGGTGCCGAACACCCGGACAGGCGGCATGGCTTCCAGCGCTCCGGCGGACATGGCGTCGGCTTTCTCGTTCGGCCAGCCATCGCGCGGGTTGACGATCCGCAGCTCCGCCAACCCGAAATTGAGCATCGCCCGGGCCGCCGCACCGATATTTTCACCCATCTGCGGGTTGACCAGAATCACGCAAACCATTGGATTTCTCACGTTTTACAGTAAAACAGCCTTGTGAGCATTCGCGGTATCCTATTGATTTTTTTCATAATTTCAACAAAGCTTTACTGTATTTGGGATTCCGTGTATAAAACAGGGACGAAATTTACATGTGCGTGTAATTCTTTTATGAATTTCTTGGGGGGATAATAAAAATGTTAATGCGAAGCGGCCTGCGTGAAATCGTCGAAAATACCGAAAAACCCTTCAGCATCATCGAAGAGTTTGCGGCCCTCAGCCCCAAGCGTAAGGTCCTGCTGTGCGACCACCTATTCGTCGAAGGCCGTCAGGCGTTCTACAATACGGTTGAATTGCTCTGGCCGGAAGCAAATGCGGCGGACGCCAAGAAACTGGAAAAGTTTCTCTTCACCCTTAAAAACCGTTCCCACTAATCCCGGGACTATTGCTTGCTATAGGCCTTTAAGGTTTTGCGCCCTTGGTCGCAAAGTTCTTTCGCATCTGTGTCGATCATTTGGCCGCGCAGCGCCTGTAAAGAGACATGCCGCCCAAAATGCATGATAACCGCTATATGCCGGGTCAGCACGGCCGCGTCGATGAAGCTGGTTTTATCCTTGAAGGCGGCCGCGGCCTTTTCCTTGAGGGTTTGCGTTTCACGTTTCTTTTCGAGCTTGAAGGCTGAAAAAATGCTCGCATCCTCTTCCTTTTGGGCTTTGTCCTTGTAATCGCAGCTTTTGAGTTGCCATGACAGGCGTGCAACCTCCATCTCCGGCGCAAGCGTGAGGAGATAATTATTCTCCAGGTCTTCGAGAATTTTCTTTTGTTCGGGCTGAAGCGTATCCCGAACACGTTTATAGGCATCTTCAGAAAGGATCATTTCCTCGGTCAGAATCTCCGGAGGTTGCGCGGCTTCGACGCCGCTGGCATCCGGCAAACCGTCCTGAGCATGCACCGCGTGGAGAGTATTAAGTGAAAGACAAAAACCAGCAGCGAAAACAAAGACCAGCTTAATAATACCCCATGGATTATTCATCGGCTTGCGCCCCGTCTTCGAGGTCCAGCGTTGCCTTGGCGTTCTCGCATTGCTGCCCTTTGTCGAATTGTCCGGCCTGAATTTTGATCATCTGGGCGCCGACATTCATGGCAATTTTAAATTTGATAACCAGATGCTCGCGCAGCATTTTGTGGTCCATAAAATCAACTTGAGGATAGTATTTCTGATCAAACGTGCCCCAAATGATGACCTGCCGCTCGTTGCTTTTTGCACGGAAGTTATTGAACTTCTCAATAATCTTAGGGTCGTTCACAAAATCAGTTCCGCAGGCTTCAAGGTTGCTTGCGAGTTTCAGGATTTGCAAATCCGGATCGACGGTCGATACGAAATTCACTTCCATTTCCTCGATCAGCTTTTTTTGCTCGCGGTTGAGCTTTTTACGGGCCTTTTCAAAAGCGTCCTCCTTATCCTGCCACTCCTTGGGAAGCTTGACCTTAATGTCGGGCTGCCCAGTCTGATTTTTCTTGGCCTCCGCGATCGAGGGGACAAGGAAAAGGCTAAAGGCCAAAAAGGCACAGAAAAACAGCAGGGCGCGGTTCATTCAAGGACACTCCGTTTCATTCGATGGCCAAGAATAGACCGCCTCCAACGCAATTTCCATGAAAAAGACGTGTTCACACTGGGGAGAGATATTAAAATCATCTGGAAATTAGGCATTGTGCGGGTTAGGATTCAAGCTCCAAATACATGCGTTGTGATTCCGGTCAGGGTGTCCGCCCCCCGGTTCTGTTGAGTGGGAGTACTTTGTCATGCCAAACGCCGAAGCACTAAAGGCCCTTCAAGCCGGACGCGTGGAGTGGGAACAGTTTCGAGCCAAGGCGTTCAAGGGCACGAATGGCAAAAGGCTAACAGCCGGCCGCATCGATCTGCGCAGCGCGGATCTGCGCTATATGAATCTCAGCGGCTATGATCTGTCCCGTGTTGATTTCAGCGCGATGCCGGAAAAGGTCTCCAAACCAAAGGTTAACGGCGACGCCGCCAACGACCACGTAAAAGGCAACGGCAAGGACCCGGTATCTCCGGAATCCTCATCGGCGGACAACAAAGACGGTCAGGATGCCCTCGCGCGCGCTGATCTGTCGTTCGCCAACTTGTCGGGCGCTTATCTTTTCGGCTCCCGCTTTTGCGGCACCCGCTTGGCGGGTACGGACTTGAGCGAGGCCAACATCGGCGGGGCGGAGTTTATAGAGGCCGTCCTCGATCACAAAAGCAGTTTGCGCCGGGCCAAGGGCGACGACGAAACACTATTCAAACAATGCAGGATCGACGGAACGGATTTAAGCGGCGCGGATTTAAGCGGCACAAGCTTCGAAGGCAGCCGCCTCCACGATGCCGATCTTTCGGGCGTCAGGTTTTTCCGGGCGCGCCTGAACGGCACCTCATGGCGGGGCGCACGCATCGATGAGCGCACCGATTTCGAGCAGGCCGATTTCCCCGAACATGAGCCGGGCCTCGATCAGTCCGAGCACATGATTTTACCTTCGGGAATAAACTGGACGCACGCGCGCTGGATCGGCGATAAGGTGCTCCCGGTTTTTGCGGCGCTGGGGTTGGCGATCTGCTTCGTGATTATATCCGCTGCTCGCGCAGCGCATAGCGGGATGGCGCCAGGATCGGTCTTCGGCCTGATATCACCCGCAGCAATTCATGCGCTCATGATCGGGTTTGCGTTCATCCTTGCGGGCGTGATCCTCTTCCGCCGGCGCTGCCCGGAGGAGGTCAAAAACTTCACCGTTGCCCAGTGGGTCCATCTGGCCGGCCACCCTCGGCCCGTCTACCTGGCCCGCGCATTGAAAGGTCGCACCGAGGCAATCGCAAGCCTTGCGCTGGTCGTGATCGGCTTTCTCGTTCTGGGATTCGCAGCCAAGACCATCATCCTCGCCGCCGCTTGCCCCGCCTGCTTTGCGGCGACCTAGGTTGAAATTTTACATTCCCGCGCCGAAGGCTTTATAATCAGCCTGCGTACCACGACACGCTATCTCACATATAAAGTGTGGAGCAGGGGACCATGAAGTTTTCCGTTCGGGCATATTTTCTCATAGCTTTTTTGGGCGCGTGCGCAGTGAACGCGAGTGCGCCGGCTTACGCTGATAAAAAGACTCAGAAGACAATCAACATAAGCCGCGAGGCCATAGAACGCGCGCGCGGAAATCACGTTGTCAGTGGCGACGTCACGAAGGTCGGCCACGAAGTCATATATATAGAGTCGCAGGGAGAACGCATCAAAATCGATCTCGACGACATCGCCTTTCCCGAGTCCATCGACGAGATCATTCACAAGCAGGATCGGGTCGTCGCAACCGGAATTTTGAAAGACGACGAGATGACCGCAAACCGAATCGTTGTCATTCGCGACGGCATCAGACGCACCTACATCTCAAGAAAACCTCTCGACATCAAAATCAAGGGGAATGACGATGTAAAGATCAGAATTACGCCGTAACGCGCTCTGAACAAAGCGTTGCGCGAAAAGAGAGCGCAATTTTTAGATCAAAATTCCGGTGTAATAGATAGTAAAAAAATGTGAAAAATGATTTTTCTTGTTTTTTATTAGTCAAATTTCAAGTAGTATACCAAAAGTGCGTTCGCACTGTCCTACTTACTTCAAACTTTACAAATCCCAAGGGAGACTAAAAATGGCTGCTAAAAAACCTGCTGCTAAGAAGCCTGCGGCAAAGAAGACCGCCGCGAAAAAGCCTGCTGCTAAGAAGCCGGCAAAGAAAGCTGCTGCAAAGGCAAAAACGGCAAAAAAGACCGCCGCGAAAAAGCCTGCTGCTAAGAAAAAGCCCGCAGCAAAGAAAAAGAAGTAATTCTTTCTCTTTATTCTACAAAAAAGCGGTCTCTCTGGCCGCTTTTTTTATTTTCCCGTTGGCAGAGGCGCAAGCCCCGCTGTAGAGTATTCGCAATGAGTTCATAACGGGGTAAGTTTATATGTCGGATGCCTTTTTGAAAGCACTGCGGTGGTACATCATCGCGGCTTGTGTTGTCATCGGAACAGCCTGCTTCATCTGGGCGGAGCAATACGACACGATCAAACCTGTGGGGGTCAGCATCCTGGCCTACGGCATGGTGTACATCATGACAGCCTTCTGGAAGGATGTGCGCGGCAAGCTTCTGGCCGCAAACATTGCGGTTTTCTTTGGCCTGACGTTGCTCTCCCATCATATGTACGAGATTCTCTACATCCTGTTCGGCCTTCAAAAAAGCGATCTGGGCTACCTCGCCGACCCGCAGATCATGTGGGGCGCGGTCGAGGGCGTTCTGGGCATTCCGATCATGGCGGTTGTATTCTACTTTTACGACTAGAAGAACCCGGAGGGGTTCAAACGCAACCTTCCGCGCCGCAGCAATGATTTCCGTGGGCTTCTTATACGCAAAACTCGCAGTGACCCTGCGTTTTATGTTAGTATTATCTTATGAAGCCTATGCGGATGGAAACGGTTTCCCGGCTTTTTCATCGCGGCGTTGAGAAAATCAAAAACGCCACAATCCCCTTTATTTTGATTGTTTTAACCGGTCCGGTGCTATGCGGGTGCGTGACGACTCACGCATCCGCGCCACTGGTTCCACCCCCGCCGCAAGTCGTGGACCGCACGGATGAGCGGCACGACGGCAGCCTGATGATGGCGGTGTTCTTTGCCGAATACACCCCGCATTACGCCCATAATTTCGTCCCGCCCGCCGCAGAGCAGGAGGCCGGAATACCCCTCGGCGCGGTCGCGCGGCCAGAACTGGCGGGGCTGCCGCAGGGCCTGGGCTATGAGCGCGAGCGCGTGGTCCTGTCCGCCAAAGCGGCGGAGCAAAATTGCTCGATCGGCGACCGCTTCGACCGGGGCGAGGTCATCGCGTATGAATGGGACCGCAGCCGCCTCGGCGTGGATGTGGACGGCGTCAGCATGGGCGGCGGCAGTGATGACGACGCGGTGCGCCTGACCTACACCCTGCGCCTCCAGCCGGAAAAGAGCGACCAGCAGCGCTGCCGCTACGCCTCCGCATGGCAGGGCATCGCGGGCTCCGCCTATAACGAACTTGTGAAACGCGACCAGAACACCGTCTGGGATCAGCTCCGGCAGATCCGCAAAGACGTGCAGAACATGTTCTGAAAATCCTCCCCCGTGACTAAGCCAGCATCATCGGGATGGTCAGCACGAGCAGCAGCGCGAGCGTCAGGTTGATGAACCGCCGGTATTTGTCGGAGGTGAACAAAACGGCCATCGCCTTCCCGAACATCGTCCAGACGATGATGCACGGCACCCCGATCACGATGACGGCCAGAATGATCACCGCCGCCTTTTCCAGAGCGATCGCACCGGCGGGCAGGAACGTGGCGGTGGAGGAGATGCCCATCATCCACCCCTTCGGGTTGATATATTGAAACAGCGCCGCCTCCGTGAACGTCATCGGCCGCTTGCGCGCGCCCTCCGCCTCCGCGCCATCCGCCGAAGCGGGGCGCAGCGCCTCCCGCGCCATGAGATACGCTAGATATAATAGGTAGGCCGCCGCGATGATCTTGAGCGCCAGCTCAAGCGCCGGAAACGCCTGAAACACAGCCCCGACCCCCAGCATACAGAGCAGCATGAGCGAGCAAAACCCCACCGCGACTCCGGCAATGTGGGGCAGGGTGCGCCTGTACCCGAAATTCATCCCCGACGCGGCCAGCATGAAATTATTCGGCCCCGGCGTGATGGAGGCCACGAAGAAAAACCAGAAAAACGGCAGCGAAGCGAGGAGGAGGGCGATCATGGGGTTTAGATGTAAGGGGGTAAATACGTCCTGTAAAGAAGTTAAAAGTTGTATACAATTTTTACAAAGCATAATGTTTAAGACATCCAATAAAATCAGTTGAGTAAGGCCGTAAAATGGTGGTTTTTGATTTATTTTCTAAGCGTAGAGCGCAAGAGCTGAAAACGGAGCCAGACGTATTCCAATACGGCGTGTGTCCAGATAGACTTCGCGGGCAAATAGTTCATATTTTGCAAGATTCTATAGGTAATCCTCAGGTTTACAAAGACGAAGAGCGCCAAGCCGCTGCAAAAAAAATATGCAATATCCTTAAGAGAGAGTATGGAGAGTTCAAATTAGTGGAACAAAGACATTTGCGTAATAGTAATCTTGAGGAATTGTCTAATTTTATAATAAATGAACCAAAATTTGAAAAAGTTCTTGATGCTGTCGAGGTAAGTTTTAGATGGATTGATGTGATTACTAGAGATAGCTACAATGAATACAATAACAT
>JAANMX010000960.1_pt1 | contig 35254 bp, 20 predicted proteins | sample 7279681 | NCBI WGS metagenome assembly JAANMX01 (sample SAMN14094542, study PRJNA606508) | bioreactor metagenome | isolation source: A lab-scale SPAN reactor treating ammonium-rich wastewater day 351 | place: Ireland: Galway | collected 2018-01-01 | reverse complement strand
AGACGTGAAACGTGAAGACGTGAAACGTGAAGACGTGAAACGTGAAGACGTGAAACGTGAAGACGTGAAACGTGAAGACGTGAAACGTGAAGACGTGAAGACGTGAGAGTATGTGACGACACCTCACGTTTTACGTTTTACGTTTCACGTTTCAGTTGGTTGGCCGACCGACTACCCCCTATGCGTTCGTTCCGCGCTGGCACGCCATAATTACCCCATCACCGGCACGGGATGGGGAATCGTGAGCTTGTGACCGATCAGATGATCCAATGCCTGCACAGCCTGTTGCACCTGCACGCCCGGCACGTGCCCCCCGATCAGACCGTCGGCTTCCCAGCGCAGGATTGTGCTGATGGCATACTCCTGCAACCAGAGACAGCCGTCGTGACCCAACTGCGAGGCCAGCCAGCCCAGGTCCTGGCCCGATTCCAGCCAGTGTACCCGGCCATCGGCCTCCAGCAGAGGCACGGCTGGAGTGAGAATGGAAAAGCGGCTGAAGGATTGGCGCTCCAGCCCCAGCCCCAATTCCAGGGAGAGGTTGGCAAGCTCGGCGTGAAGTTGGGTCAAATAGTGTTGTAAATTGTGCAGACCCGCGGCCAAACCGCTATCGGGATCGGTCTCCTCCAGCGCACTCTGGAGCAGGTCCAGGGGGGGGTGAATACCCACGAAACGGCCAATCTGCACCTGCTGGATGGCAGCGGCCTGGGCCATTGTAAAGGCCAGGCGCAGAATGCCCGCATAGTGCAGGGGGCTGCCTTCGGCCTGGGCGGCCTGGGCCAATTCCATTGTCTGGCGGATTTCATTGGTACGGATGAGCAGGGCTTCGCTGATCTGGCGCAATGTAATGCCAAAGGCGGCGTGCAGCAGGTGATCCAAAAAGGTGCGGGTGGCGGCCAGCATTTCGGCCAGAAACTCGCTGCTGGGGACTTTGATACTGTGCTGGGCGTCGTTGCGGGCCAGATGCAGGCTGCGCATCTCCGACTTCAAGACGGGCGCGTCCGGCTCCGGGAATTCCTGGCAGATGGCGACCACCTGATCCCAGAGGCGGAAGAAACCGGCCCGCTCCACCTGAAATTCCTGGGCGCGCAGCCGGGCCGGATCGGCAAAATAGAGCCCGGGGGAGCCGTTAAAGGATTTGGGCGGTGGGAAGGTCTGAATGACCCCTTCCAGCAACATTTCTACCGCGTGGTCCAGGCTGGTGATGGTGATAATTTTGTCGATAGTGGCCGAAGATCGGGCGTGTTCGGCCCCGTGGCTGTATAGCTGCTTGACCAGGGCCAAACGTTTCATCAGGGCGTAGTCGGTGGTGTCCATTGGCCGCTTCTCCTTGCGTGGTAACATCCGGGTTTCTGCAAAGACCCGGTATCTGTTTCGGTAGATTGGTGGTAGTGTAGCAGGGATTTCCAGAAGATCGGGCCGCGTTCCCGTCAGTCCGCCGTCACCGACGCGTAACGTCATCCGAGAGTGCTCAACGCATTTGGCACAAAACGCAATCGACAATCTGACAGCTTGCATTACCCGATTGGAGTAAATCAATGACACTGCACGAATTAGCCGGGAAACCGGCCCCTCTGGAATTGCTGGTGAACGTGCCCCGGCTGGTCTCGGCCTATTACACCGACCACCCGGACGTCGGGGACGTTTCCCAGCAGGTGAGCTTTGGCACATCCGGTCACCGGGGCACAGCCGCCGCGGGCAGTTTCAACGAAGACCACATCCTGGCCATCAGCCAGGCCATCGCCGACTATCGCAAAGGCGAGGGCATCGACGGCCCGCTCTTTTTGGGGATGGACACCCACGCCCTCTCGGAGCCAGCCCTGGCCTCGGCCATCGAAGTGCTGGCGACCAACGGCATCGAAGTCCGCTACCAGCAGGGGATGGGCTACACCCCCACGCCGGTCATCTCCCACGCCATCCTCGCCCACAACCGGGGACGCACGGCTGGCCTGGCCGACGGGATCGTCATCACCCCTTCCCACAACCCGCCGGGGGATGGGGGCTTCAAATACAATCCCCCCAGCGGCGGGCCAGCCGATACCTCCACCACAAAAGTCGTCCAGGCTCAGGCCAACCGCTTTCTGGCCGATGGATTGAAGGGCGTGCGGCGGATGAGTCTGCGTTCTGCCCTGGCTGCGGCCAATGTGCAAGCCTACGATTACATCACCCCGTATGTGGCCGATTTGGGCAGCGTCGTCGATATGCAGGCCATCGCCGGGGCAGGTCTCAAAATCGGCGCGGACCCAATGGGCGGGGCCAGCATCGGCTATTGGCAGCCCATCGCCGAGCGCTACGGGCTGAATCTGACGGTTGTCAACCCCCGGGTCGATCCGACCTTTGGCTTTATGACTGTAGACAAAGACGGCAAAATCCGGATGGACTGCTCGTCGCCCTACGCAATGGCGAGTCTGGTCGGGCTGAAAGACAGCTTCGACATCGCCTTTGGCAACGACCCGGACGCCGATCGCCACGGGATTGTCACCCCCAGCAGCGGGCTGCTCAATCCCAACCACTACCTGGCCGTCGCCATCTGGTATCTCTTCCAGAACCGCCCCGGCTGGCGGCCCGACGCCGCGGTGGGCAAGACGCTGGTTTCGTCGTCGATGATCGACCGGGTGGCGGCCCATTTGGGGCGGCGGCTGGCCGAAGTGCCGGTGGGTTTCAAGTGGTTTGTGGAGGGGCTGGTGGACGGCTCCTACGGCTTCGGCGGCGAGGAGAGCGCGGGCGCGTCCTTTCTGCGCACGGACGGCACAGTTTGGACAACCGACAAAGACGGCATTATTCTGGACCTGCTGGCCGCGGAGATTGTAGCCAAGACGGGCCGGGACCCCGGCCAACATTACGCCGAGTTGGAGCAGCGCTTCGGCAGCCCGGTCTACAACCGCATCGACGCCCCGGCCAACCGAGCGCAGAAGGCGGTGCTGAGCGATCTGTCGCCGGAGATGGTCACGGCTACATCGCTGGCTGGGGAGCCGATTACGGCCAAACTCACCCGTGCGCCGGGCAACAACGCGGCCATCGGCGGGTTGAAAGTGACGACGGAAAACGGCTGGTTTGCCGCCCGGCCATCCGGCACGGAAGAAATCTACAAAATCTACGCCGAGAGCTTCCGGGGCGAGAAACATTTGGAACAGGTGATCGCCGAAGCGAGAGAAGTCGTAAATGACGCTTTCGCCGCGGGTGGGGTGTAATTGGTCGATATAATTGAGCCACGGATAAACACAGATGAACGCGGATGAAATCCGTGAAAATCCGTGTTCATCTGTGTTTATCCGTGGCCCCTTTTTCTTTCAGGAGTACGCATGAGTGATATCAAATTTGGAACCGACGGCTGGCGGGGACGCATGGCCGAGGACTATACCTTTGCCAATGTGCGCCGGGCCGCCCAGGGCTTTGCCGCTTATTTGAGCAGCGAAGGCTATGACGGCCAGGCGGTCGTCGTCGGTCACGACAAGCGCTTTATGGGTGAACATTTCGCGGCCGCGGTGGCGGAGGTGCTGGCGGGCAACGGTTTCCACGTCCACCTGACCGACGGCGCCACACCCACGCCGGTCATCAGTTTCAGCGCGCCGTCGTTGGGCGCGGTGGCCGCGGTCAATATCACCGCCAGCCACAACCCGCCCGAGGACAACGGCTTCAAAGTGCGGGACGCGGGCGGCGGCGCGATTGATCCCGTCGGATTGAAGGCCATCGAAGCCCGCATCCCTGCGGCGGGGAATACAGCAGCTATCAAACGCACACCCCTGCGCGAGGCGCTGGCGAGCGGTGCAGTGGAGTATTTCGACGCCAAGCCAGCCTACTTGACCCACCTGGCTGGGCTGATCGACGTGCAGCCCATCGTAGACGCGGGGCTGAAAGTCGTCGTGGACAATATGTGGGGCAACGGCGCGGGCTGGCTGACGGAGATTCTGGGCGGGGGCAAGACGGAAATTATTGAAGTCCACGCCGAGCGCAACCCTATCTTCCCGGAGATGTCCCGCCCGGAGCCGATTCCGCCCAATGTGGACGCGGGGCTGGCTGTGGCAAAGCGGGTGGGCGCGGATTGCGTCTGCATTCTGGACGGGGACGCGGACCGCTGCGGCTTTGGCGACGAAAACGGCGAATTTGTGGACCAGCTGCGGGTCTACGGCCTGTTGGCCTACTATCTGCTGGAGGTGCGGGGGGAGCGGGGCACAATCGTCAAGACCCTCAGCACCACTTCGATGCTGGACAAACTGGGCAAAATCTATGGCGTGCCGGTGGTCAATACGGGCGTGGGCTTCAAATATGTGGCCCCGGCGATGGTGGAACACAACGCGCTCATCGGCGGCGAGGAGAGCGGCGGTTACGCCTTCCGGGGCCACGTGCCCGAACGGGACGGCATTCTCGCCAACCTCTACCTCCTCGATTTTTTGGTGCGCACGGGCAAGAAGCCGACCGAACTCCTGCGCATTCTCTTCGACACTGTGGGCGAACATTTCTACGGGCGCATCGACACCCGGCTGACCGGCGACGAAATGAAGCAGGCGGCGAAGAAGCGGCTGGACAGCATCGACATCACCGGCAAGACACTGGGCGGCATCCCTATCATCGAACTGGTCACAATCGACGGCTACAAATTTGTGATGGAGGACGGCGGCTGGCTGCTGGTGCGCTTCTCCGGCACAGAGCCGCTGATCCGGGTCTACACCGAAACCACCCACGGGGATTTGGTAGACGATATTCTGGCCGACGGTCAGCGGCTGGCGGGGATTGGGGAGAAGGGGTGAGGGTGTTGCAGAATTCGCAGGGGAACGGCGGGTCGGGATTAACAGAAAATCAGTATTCGCGATGTGGCTGAACAGGCGCATTTTCTGACACATTTGTATTGGTCAAGGACATCGTGAAATCTGTAGGGTGCGGTTTGCAACCGTACTTTCACCCGTAGAAGTGCGGTTGCAAACCGCACCTACGTTTTACCATCTCGTTGACCAGTACAATTTTCTGACACATTTGAGGGTGCGCACTCCTCGTTGTACAAAGACATTCTTGTCCCTATATGCTGATTGGATCGCTGGTCCGGGAGGACTAGGAAATGTGGCAAACTGCGTCACGCGGGTCACTTCTTCGCTGCCTTTTGTTTGTCGCGCTGGCTCTCTTGTGGGCCGCCGCTGTGGGCCTCCAGAGTGGTCACAGACTGCGGGCAGCGGAGGAGGGCCGCCCGGCGGCTCAGGCAACCCAACCTGTCCCGGTTCCCCAGATGCCCCGGGCCATCAGCGATTCGACGAGCGCCCAGGCCCTGTGGGAAACATTGACGCCGACTGACCAAGCCAAAGTGGATGGCCGGGTATTGGACGAGCTGGGCGGGCTTGCCCTGCCCAGCCATCTGGGGAGCGAAGGGCTTGGGTTGCCCCGCACGTCATCCGCTGGGAGCGCCCTGCCCCGTTTGCGCACCCGTTTCCTTGTCTATCTGCAAGCGAGCGTGGATTTACGTAGCCTGGACGAACGCGTCTTTGCCAGCCAGACCGACCGCCGCAGCGCGCTGGTGGACGAACTGCGCCAGACGGCCCGCTCCAGCCAGGCTGGTGTGCTGCGCCTTCTGGAGCAGCGCAGCCGGGCCAAAGAGGGCGAGGGAGCCGGTGTGGCCGCCTTTCAGCCCTTTTTCATTGTCAATGCAGTGGCTGTGGAAGGTGACCTGGCAACTGTGGCCGATCTGGCCCGCCAGCCGGAGGTGACCCGCATCGTTGCCAACTATCCGCTTTTCCTTGTGGGCAGGCAGCCCCAGGATGGGGCGGAAAACGATGCGGAGGAAGCGACGTCTTCCTCTGTGGATGGCCGGACCTATCCCTGGAATCTGCGCAAAGTCCAGGCGGATCGGGTTCACACCGAGCTAAACAACCGGGGCGCGGGGGCAGTGGTAGGCGGTTTTGATACGGGTGTTAACTACCGCCATCCGGCTCTGCTGCGTCAATACCGGGGCAACCAGAACGGACTCTTTGATCACAACTACAACTGGTTTGTGCCGGACGGCGAACTCTATGCCAATGGCAATCTGGGGCCAAGTGTCACCACACAGCCGGCTGACTGTGATGGCTATACCCACGGCACCCACACAATGGGCACAATGATAGGCGACGCCGGGGGCAAGGCCAGTGTGATTGGGATGGCCCCGGATGCCCGCTGGGTGGCGATTCCCGGCATCTGTGGCAACACAATGCCCGGCGGTGTCCGGGATGACATCGGGGGCATTAAAGCCTTTCAGTGGTTTCTCTGCCCCACAGACCTGACGGGTGATCTGGCGACCGCGGACTGCTCCCGCGCACCGGATGTGGTCAACAACTCCTGGGGGTCTGCCAATCCGGTCAACGATACCTTCCGTCCGATTATTCAGGTGTTGCGGGCGGCGGGGGTGGCCCCGGTCTTTGCCGCGGGCAACCCCGGGGCCGGGGCTGGCTCCATCGGTACACCGGCCAACGCACCCGAAGCTATCAGCGTGGGTGCCACGGACGAGTTCGATTACCTGACCTATTTCAGCGCCCAGGGGCCGTCGATCTATCCCGGCGAGCAGAAACCGGAACTCAGCGCGCCGGGTTCTTACGTCCTATCTTCGGTCGGCTCCGCCAATTACGATTATTACAGCGGCACATCTATGGCCGCGCCCCACGTAGCCGGGATGATTGCCCTGCTGGTGTCGGCAGATTTGCAGGATGGGGAGCGGGATTTTGACGTGGAGGATATGGAGCGTCTGATGACGCTCAGCGCTGTGGATTTGGGCGAACCGGGCGCGGACCCGCTCTACGGCTATGGCCGCCTGGATGCCTATGCGGCCCTTCAATTGGCCGCCAGCGCGGGGGATTTGCGCGGCCAGGTGGTGGATCAGGCGTACGGCACGCCCCTGGCCTACGCGGAGATCTCGGCCTGGCATCCACTGCTGGGCAGGCACTTTACGGGCAAGGCCGACGCCAGCGGTCACTATTCCCTGACCCTGCCTGCGGGGAGAGTAGAGATTACCCTTTCCCGCTGGGGCTATGAAAGCGCCACCACTGCCAATCAGCAAGTGGCTTCCGGCGCGCTCACCTTTGCCAATTTTTCCCTGCTTTCCCGGCCCCAGGCTCTGATCAGCGGTGTGGTGTGGGATGAAGCAGGCCCTGTGCTGAACGCGCTCATCTACCCCACAGGCAATCCGGCCCTGCAGACCCACAGCGACAGCAATGGCCGCTATCAGTTCCGGCTGCCCCTGGGCAACACAGAATTGATCGTCAATGCGCCCAACCATCGAATGCTGCGCCAGCCTGTCACCACCCCCCCTTTGGGCGCAAAGATCGATCTGATCCTGGGCAAGGCGCCGTCGATTTTGCTGGTGGACACCAGCGCTTTGGGTGGCTGGTTTATCGGCTGGCCGGTCTACCGCTTTTTGGGCCGGGCCCTGGAAGATCAGAACTTCCTCTACGACCTCTGGCGTATCCACTACACCACCTTCTCCGATACCCAGCCCGGCCCCGATGGCTCGACCCTGACCGGTCTGCCCTCGGCGGAGACGCTGAAAAAGTACGATCTGGTGATTTGGGTGCAGAGTGTCTGCGTGGACCGCTACTGTCGGCCAGGTCGTCTGGCCGATATGGGTGCCGAACCTGCGCTCATCAGCTATCTGGAGAGCGGGGGGCGTCTGCTGCTCTCCGGCCAGGATGTGGGCGAGACGAATGAGGGGAGCACACTTTTCCGATCCTATTTGCAGGCCGAGTATGTGTCGGGCTATGGAGGCTACCCGGGGCAACCCCTGAATGCCGTGGACTTTCTCGACGGGCTGAAGTTGAAGCTGACCAACGGCGCACTCTATGGCTACCCCAACAGCCATCTCTCTTTCAGCCCGGATGTGGTTGCACCCCGCAGGGATGGGACGAGCTTTTCCGTATTGCGTTACGGAGAGGGGCCGGGAGCCGCAGCCCTGGCCGTTGCGCCCTGCACGGCAGCCTATCGGGCGCTCTATCTGGCCGCCGGCTTCGAGAATCTCTCGCCCCGGGCCGGTGGGAGTCAACCGGACCTGGGCCTCTTTCTGGAAAGAAGTATCGGCTGGCTGAACAGCAACCAGCCAGAGTCCCGGTTTGCGCTCTCTGCTGGCGGGCCTGGCTCCGCCGGGGTGGCCGGGGGACAGGTCACCCATCAGATGGAACTTGCCAATCTGGGCGTTGCGCCTATGCACTATCGCCTCGATCTGCGTGGCAACCGCTGGCCGGTGCAGCCCTTCTTGAACGGTGCGCCACTGGCTTCCTCGTTTGAACTGCCGCCCTGCTCCCGGCAACAGATGAAACTGGTGGTCGATCTGCCCCTGTCCGCCCAGCTGGGCGAGCGGGATGTGGTGACGGCGACGGTTGCCGCGACCAGCCACCCCTCCTTGCCCCAGGCCAGTGTCGTCTTTCAGACCGTACAGATGCCCCTCTGGAGCGAAGCCCCACCGCTGACCCGGAATCGGTATCTTATGGGCACGGTTAGTGATGGAACGGGCTATTATCTGGTCGGCGGCTACGCTTCGGATTATTACAACGAGAGCGGAGGCTGGGTTTCTGGTGGCCCTTTGGCCCTGAATCAGCGCTTTGATGCCTGTGCCAATCGCTGGGAAGATCGGGACCCCCTGCCTGTTGCCCGCTTCGCCAGCGCCGTGGCAGCCATTGGCAACCGTATCTTTGTAGCCGGTGGTGAAGGCCCCAACGGAGATTCGGTTGGTCCAACCAATACTCTCTTTATCTATGACACCGGGAGCGATAGCTGGTCTCGGGGGGCCGATCTGCCCGAGCGAAGAGCCAATGCCGCCGTGGCCGCAGTAGCTGGCAAGCTCTACCTGCTGGGCGGCCATTCCGGGATGGACGCGCTGGATACGATTCGGGTCTACGATCCGGCCCGGGATCAGTGGCAGGATGGCGGGAAAATGGCGGACGGCCCGCTCGTTTCGGCTGCGGCCACCGGGCTGAACGGGAAAATATACCTGTTCGGCGGTTATCCCGACTACGCAACCTTCCGGGAATTCGATCCCGCCACGCAGGAGTGGAAGTGGCTGGCCTATCCTGAATTTCCCCGCTTCGGCGCAACGCTGGCTGTGGGGCCGGGGGGCTATCTCTACCTGCTGGGTGGAGAGAGCTATGGGGGCTTGAATCTGGTGCAGCGCTATCACATAGCGAGCGACAGCTGGTCGTTGGTGAATCTTGGCCTGGAAGGGGATCGGGTCTTCTCCAACGCGGCCTATGTGGAGGGTACGCTCTATCTGGCAGGCGGCTACAACCCGGTCATCACCCACGAATCCCTGCGCATCGAGCCATCTTTCTGTGAATCCTTTCTGACAGGCAGCCACACCGGGGTCAGACCGGACGACAGGCTGAGCTATACGGTTCATTTGCCCGCCGACGCTGTTGACAACCCAGGCGCACGGCTGGCTGCGCCCCTGGGTGTGGGTACCTCTTTTGGCGGATTTTTGGAGAACAGTATCGGCGCAACCTTCAACCCGGCCAGCCGTCAGGTGGAGTGGAGCGGTGGCCTGTCGGCTGGGCAGCCGGAGACGAAATTCTCCTATGCCCTGCAATTGGATGGAAGTAGCTGGCAGCCCGGCGACCGCATCACCCACACGATTCACCTGGCCGACGGGCAGGCTCGCGACTTTGTCCGCAGCAGCGGCGCGCAGATCTTTGCGCCGGATTTTGCGGCCAGCGCCAAAACTGTCAGTCAATCCGCGGTGGCGGCTGGTCTCCCCTTTACCTACTCCATCGATCTGCGCTCCTATTCACCCGTGGGGGGAGGCGTGGCCGTTACAGATCCCCTGCCGGTCGGACTGGCCTACGTGGACGGTTCATTCCGGGCGGCCAGTGGTGTGGGCGGCTACGATCCGGCGGGCCATCGTCTGCTGTGGCAGGGGGAGGCGGGCACGGCCCGGCCCGGCTTTGTCAATCTGGGCAGCCGTTACGTCTGGGGCGATACGCTGGAGAGCGGCAGCGCGCCGCCGCCCGACTTCACCTGGCAGGAGATTCGGGCCACGGGCGAACCGGTTGCCTCTGGCAGCGATAACATCATCTGCGATCTGTCCATCGGTTTCACTTTCCCGCTCTTTGGCAAACGCTACACTTCGCTCTGTGTCGATGTGAACGGCACGGTTACCTTCGACGATCCCTATCCCTATTCAACGATACCTTCTGCCTGCCCTTTGCGCCCCAATTACTACGAATATGCGCGTATTGCCGGGCTGTGGAGCAGCCTGGCTGTGGACGACTCGGTTTATTTGCAGACTTTTGGGCAAGCACCCCATCGCTACACGATTTTGCAGTGGACCGACGCGCACTGGTGGGATTCCTGGGATGATTATCTGGGGATTGTGCGGCCACCTGACACGGATTTTCAGATCATTCTGCACGAGGATGGCCGGGTGCAGATTCTCGTGCTGCGGGTGGGGCAAGCGGTGGCCCAATTATCGGCTACCGGGCTGAGCGGGCGTGGGCGCAGTGACCAGCTGACCTACCAGTGCAATGGCAACCGCGCCTTAACCGACGAATCGATCATCGAATTTCTGCCGCCGGGCGGGATCGTCAGTCCCCCGAACCTCCCACTCACCTTTCAGGTCGTGGCGAAGTCGGATATATCTGTGAACAGTGTGCTTACCAATACGGCCACTATTCAGAGCGGGCAGGCGGTCTATACCCGCAGTGTCGCTCTGCAAGTGGCTACTGTGGAGCTGGCATCTTCGGGCAAGGAGGCCAGCCACAGCCAACTGCTGCCCGGGGAGAGCGTGGCCTATACGTTGACGCTCCGCAATCGGGGGCTGGCCGACGCGCAAAGTATCGTTCTGAGCGACACCGTGCCCAGCGCGCTTGCCATTATCCCTGGCTCACTCGGCTGCACTGCGGGTGGCTGCCAGGCCAATGGGGGGCTGATCGGCTGGCAGGGCAGCCTGACACCCGGCCAAACGGTGACTCTCACCTACAGCGCCACCCTGGGTTCGGTCCTGGCGGACAGGACACCCCTGACCAATACAATGAGGGTTTCTGCCGCCGGGGTGGCGCCCTTCTCCCGTTCCGCGGTTGTCTACGCCCGCAGCACAAATCTTGGCGCGTCGGTCATAGACTTTGGCGGCAGACCCAACGAACCGGGGGATCGCTTTACCCTCTCAGTTTTGTTGCGCAATACGGGGGTGCAGGGCGCGCAGGTGGATTTCTCTCTGCCCCTGCCTGGGGAGCTGAGTCCGTTCCCCGCAACTGTGGGTTGTGGAATCGGCCAATGCAGGCTGGAGGCGGGGACGCTGTATTGGGCGGGAACGCTGCCGCCCCGGGGATTGGTCTCTGTACAGGTGGATGTGAAGCTGGCGGAGAGTCTGATTTCCGGTCAGCGCATTCCTCTGCGGGGTCAGATGGTGGACCACACCTGGGGGCAGACCCACTCGCTGGAGGGGGAGCTGGTGGTGGCGCTGCATCTGATGATCCCGCTGCTGATAGGCCCGGAGATCGAGCCGTTGTTCTATCTGCCACTGATCCTCCGGGCTGCAAATCCCTGAGCGGATGCAGACAGAAGGGATGGACTGGAAAGAAAAGAAGTTCGACTTTTTGGAAAAAGTTGAACTTCTTTTCTCCGGTCTGTATTGAGATGGCTGGCTCTGGTCAGGCTGTCTGCAATTTCTGCACAAGCGCGCTGGTGGAAGGTTCGGTCATCACACTGCCGTCGGGGAAGACAATTGTCGGCACAGAACGGTAGCCGTTATTCAAACGAATGACTGTCTCAATCGCATCCTCGTCGTTGCTGATGTTGACTTCGGTGTAGGTCACCTGCATTGAATCCATCACCTTCTTGGCCCGCCAGCAGTCGGGGCACCAGTCGGTTGTATACATTGTGATCGATTGAGACATTCTATAGCTCCTGGGTGGACTGGACAGGGAGCGGCAAGCAGCAGAGACCGCCAAACCTGTATTCTGTACACAATTTATATGCACTATAAAAATCATAGCGCACTTTGGCAGGGAAGGCAAAAGAGGAAGTCCCCGGCGCTTGCTTCCCCCATTCCTGGGATGCAGCCTGCGCCGCGCCTTTTCTGGTATCCTCCGTGGGGATAGGGTAAGATAGGGATGAAATTTTGGCGTAAAAATCCGGTACGATCAATCACCAGGCCCTTCCTTCTATGAAAACCCCGCTGCGAATCTCTTCAGTAAAGCCGAGAAACTTTTTAACACGAATTTCACGAGTCCACAGCAAAAAGATCTCTGCACCCCAAAAGTCCGACTTCTTCTCTCTGGTGGAAGCGTGGCGCAATGGCAGAAGTCGGACTTTTTGCAGTAGAGTCATTTCACGAATGGCACGTATTTTCTCTGTTCATCTGCGAAAATCTGCGTTCATCTGGCTGCTGTTTGCTCTGCTTCTGCCTGCCCCTGGGGTTCTGGCAGAAGCACCCGACCTGGACCTGCCCCGGGGCTTTGAGCAGGAGGCCATCGCCAATGGGCTGAACAAACCCACCGCCTTTGCCTTTGCCCCGGATGGGCGGATTTTTGTGGCGGAGAAGGCGGGTTTTGTGCGGGTGATCGACGGCAACGGACTCCAATCCCAGCCCTGGCTGGACATCAGCGGAAAGGTCAACACCTATTTTGACCGGGGGCTGGACGGTATCGCCGTGGACCCCGGCTGGCCCCGTGCGCCCTATATTTACTTGGCCTACTCCTACGATCCGCCGGAAGCCAAAGGACGCAACCCGGAGGGTGCCCGGGTCTCCCGGGTGGTGCGGGTGACGGCCAGCGGCGATCTGAATGTGGGGAATCCGGCTTCCGAGCTGGTGCTGGTGGGCACAAACAGCCGTTTTGAGTTCATCGGCAACCCGGACGAGGGCAACCGCACCCCCTACACCTGCCAGCACGGGGATGGTTCGTATGTGCGGGACTGTGTGCCCAACGAAGGCAACAGCCATATGCTTTCCCAGATTGGCTTTGGGCCGGACGGCGCTCTTTACATCAGCAGCGGCGACGGCATCAACTACAACTACGCCAATCTGCGGGCGCAAAGTGTGGAGAGTCTGGCGGGCAAAATCCTGCGGGTCAATCCGGCCAACGGCAATGGCTATGCCAACAATCCCTTCTACGACGGCGATTTGGGCAGCAACCGCTCCAAAGTCTTTGCTCTGGGCTTCCGCAATCCCTGGCGCTTCACCTTTCAGCCGGGCACGGGCAGCCTCTTTGTGGCGGATGTGGGCAATAACAAATGGGAGGAGATCAATCGCATCGCCGCGGGTGCAAATGCCGGCTGGCCCTGTTTTGAAGGGCGGGTGGAAAATGCCTTCGATCCCGAATGCCAGCCCACCCTCTCGGGTGCCCAGCCGGTGACCCACGGGGTCTACGTCTACCCTCACGGCAACGGGCGGGGCGCGGCCATTGGCGGGGATTTCGTGCGGGGTGGTAACTTTCCGGCCATCTTCCAGGGCGCCTATTTCTACAGCGATTTCAACAGCGCCACCATCGACTATCTGCTCTTTGACCCCCAGGGCACAGCCACCAGCCACGTCTTCACCGCGCCCGCCTTTGCCGCGGTCCAGTTTACCTTTGGCAACGACGGCGCGCTCTACGTTCTCTATCATTTCAACGGCACACTGGCCCGCATCCGCTATACGGGCACGGAGAACAGCCCGCCTATCGCTGTGGCCCAGGCCCCGGTGACCAGCGGCCCGCCGCCTCTGGAAGTGCAGTTTGTGGGCAGCAACTCCCACGACCCGGACGGCGACCGGCTTACCCTGCGCTGGGATTTTGGCGACGGGGAGAGCACCAGCGAGCATAACCCCCAACACATCTACACAAAGCCAGGGGTCTATCGGGCTGTATTGACCGTCTCGGACCTGAACACTTCCCGCAGCCAGAGCGTTGAAGTTCGGGTAGGCGAAGGCGCGCCCACGGCAATTATCGACGCGCCGGGCAACGGCAGCCTCTACGCGCTGGGGGATCGGGTAAATTTCCGGGGACACGCCAGCGACCCCCAGGACGGTGCGATCAGCGGGCGGGCGCTGAAGTGGACGGTCTATCCGCACCACAACGAGCAGCTCCATCCGGACTCTTTCAGCGCGACGGGGGAGAGCGGCACTTTTGTCTTTGCGGATCGCGGCGACGGGGTCTATCTGGAACTCTGCCTGAGCGCCACAGACAGCAGCGGGCTGACCAGCCAGCACTGCGTCAATCTGCTGCCCAAAGAGACGACGCTGAGCTTTCAATCCAACCCCAGCGGTCTGCCCCTGAGCTATGCGGGCAGCAGTTACACCACTCCCTTCCGGGTGCGCACCCACCAGAACGCCATACGTACGATTGAAGCGCCGTCCACAGCACCCGGCAATCTGCGCTTCAGCGGCTGGTCGGACGGCGGCGCGGCGCGGCACAGCGTGCGGGTCAACGGCGAGGCGACCTACACCGCCACGTATGTAGACCCCAGCGGGGCACTCCCCGCGCCGCCGGCGACGAGCGGCGGTGGCGCAGTGGTCAACAGCGGCGGCCCTGCTGTCACCTCCGCTGTCACCTCCGCTGTCACCTCCGCAGCGCCCCCCGCTTCCAGCAGCAGCGCAGCCGCGGCCGGCGATGGGCGCATCCTAACCGAAGGCTCGCCTGCGGGCGGGGCGCGGCTGCTCCTGCGTGCGGGCAGCCAGTTCAACGACAAATGGGCGGCGGTTCAGTGGAAGAACGACAAAGGCCAGTGGCAAACAGTGGACGGCTGGCAGGGGGTGGTTGTTAACGGCTATCAGCGCTGGTGGGTGGGCAAAGAGCTTTACGACGCGGGTCCCTTCCGCTGGGCTATGCTGGACAAGAAAGAGGGGGCGGTTCTGGCGGCCAGCGTGCCGTTCCATTTGCCCAAAGCCTACGATAAGATGGTGGTGTGGGAAGTGCCGTGAGGTGTAGGATGATGAGATGATGGGGGATGGGGGATGGGCGTCCGTGCGCCATCATCTCATCATCCCATTATCTTTGCCCGCATTTGACAATACCCCCAATCCCGCTACAATAAAGTTATTCCCCAGTCGTGCAGGCGCGTATCGTTCACCGATGCGTTCTCTTATCTACACAATCCCAAAGGAGTGAAGTGTATGGATCGCAGACAATTTTTGGGCACGGCAGCCAAAGGTGCGCTCGGCACTGTAGCTGCGGCAGGTCTGGCTGCCTGCCAGCCGGGGATGCTGCCCGCCGCGCAGGTGCAGCAAGCTGTAGCCGAGAATCCGTCGCTGCCCACCATCGACTGGCAGATGGCGACAAGCTGGCCGCCGTCACTGGACACCATTTTTGGTGGCGCGCAGACTGTAGCCGCGCGTGTCTCCGCCATGACAGGTGGCAAGTTCAACATCACCGCACGGGCCGCGGGTGAGTTGGCCCCCGGCCTGGAAGTGTTGAATGTTGTCGAACAGGGCGCGGTGCCCATCGGCCACACCGCTTCCTATTATTATGTGGGCAAAAGCCCGGTCACGGCCTTTGGTACAGCTCTGCCCTTTGGCTTCACCGATCGCCAGCAGAACGCCTGGCTGTATGAGGCGGGCGGCCTGGATATGATGCAGGCAGTCTACAAAGAGAAATTTGGCGTCATCCAGTTCCCCGCCGGCAATACGGGCGTGCAGATGGGTGGTTGGTTCAACAAAGAGATCGCTTCGGTGGCCGATATTCAGGGGTTGAAGATGCGTATCCCCGGCTTGGGCGGCCAGGTGATGAACAAACTGGGCGTCAATGTGCAGGTGTTGCCCGGCGGTGAAATTTTCCAGGCGTTGCAGACCGGCGCGATTGACGCCGCTGAGTGGGTGGGCCCCTACGACGATCAGAAGTTGGGTTTTCATAAGGTGACCAAATTCTACTACTATCCGGGGTGGTGGGAACCGGGTCCTTCCCTGGAAATCGACATCAATCTGGCCGAGTTCAACAAGCTGCCTGAGGAGTATCAGGAAGTGCTGAAGACGGCAGCCTACGAGGCCAACGTGACAATGATGGCCCGCTACGACGCCAAGAATCCCGCGGCCTTGCAGTCGTTGATGTCCGAATCAGATGTCACCCTGCTGCCCTTCCCGGACGATGTAATGCAGGCGTCGGAAGGCGCAGCCTTCGAGTTGTTCGACGAGTTTGCGGCGTCGGACACGGACTTTGGATCCATTTTCAAAGAGTGGAAGGTTTTCCGCGAGGTCATTCAGCCCTGGCATCGGCTGGGTGAGTTGGCAATGATGAGCTATCAGTCGCAGATTAGCTCGTAGGTTTCGGATACGATTAAACAGCAAAAAGAGAGAGGGTGACCCAAACCGGGTCGCCCTCTCTCTTTTTGCTGCCAGAAGTTCGCCTTTTCGGAAAAAGTCGAACTTCTCCGCTATCCCGCGGCGTTGACCAGCCAACTGACGGTCTGGGGGAAGATGATGACGATAACCAGGGCAATCCCTTGCAGCACCATAAAGGGCAGCGCGCCTTTGTGGATGTCGATGGTCTTGACCTCCGGCGGGGCCACGCTCTGGAGATAGAAAAGGGAGAAGCCCACAGGCGGGGAGATGAAGGCCATATTCAGGTTGATCGCCATCATCACACCAAACCAGACCAGATCGACGCCCAATTCGCGGGCAGCGGGGACAAAGAGGGGCATAGCGATAAAGCTGATTTCGATGAATTCCAGATTGATGCCCAGGAGGAAAATGGCGATGTTGGCGACAATAATAAAGCCCCAGAAACCGCCGGGCAGGTTGAGCAGCAGCCCTTTGATATAATTCTGACCACCCAGACCGTCGAAGACCAGACCAAAAAGGGTGGAGCAGAAGAGAATCATAATCACCAGCGCAGTGATGTTGGCCGTGGCGCGGGCCGCGGCTTTGACCAGCCCCCAGGTCATATTGCGGTTGACGACGGTGAGGATACACGCCCCAATCGCCCCCACCGCGCCGGCTTCGGTAGGGGTGGCAATGCCAAAGAAGATGCTGCCCAGCACAGCGAAGATGAGCAGCACAGGCGGCACAACCGCCACCATTGTCTGCCGGAAGAGCGCCATGCCGCGGATTGTGCGGGCATCGAGGGGCAGGGCCGGCGCATCCTGGGGACGTACCCAGGCGATGAAGATCACATAAAGCGCATAGAGGCCCGACAGAATCAGACCGGGAAAGAGCGCGCCCAGGAAGAGATCGCCTACGCTGACGCCGATCTGGTCCGAGAGGACGACCAGCACCAGACTGGGAGGCAGCAGTTGGGCCATTGTGCCCGATGCGGTGATGATGCCCGTGGCAAGCTGGTGGTTGTAGCCATATTTGAGCATAATGGGCAGGGAGATCAGCCCCATTACAATTACAGTGGCGGCCACCACACCCGTAGCCGCGGCCAGGAGCGTCCCCACCAGCACGACGGCCAGGGCCAATCCGCCCCGCATAGGGCCAAGCAGAATGCCCACAGTTGTCAGCAGCCGCTCGGCCAGCCCCGACTTTTCAAAGACCGCGCCCATAAAGACGAAGTAGATAATCGCCAGGAGGGTGAAGTCTGACATTGTGCCGAACCAGCGGTTGGGCAGCAGTTTGAGCAGATTGAGATTGAAAGCGCCGAAGGCGACGCCGATGCCCACAAAGACAATTGCTGTACCCGCAAAGGAGAAGGCTACGGGATAGCCGTACAAAATCAGAACGAAAAAGAAGACAAACATTGCAATAGCGAGCCACTCAAAGCCCATTGAAATTTCCTCTCCCGGTGCTGCGTTGTTTTGTCAGATAGAGTAACTACTCCTGCTTTGGGTGCGTCGTACCTGAGCAGTACCAAATGGATGGCAGTCGAAGGTTATTCGATGCGCAGGGGTGCGTCGAGTTCCAGTTCTTCCACAAGGATATCTTCGCCCCGGATGACTGCCCACAGTTTGATCAATTCGGAGATTGTCTGCAAGGTCAGTATCACGAAAGCGACGATAATCATCGATTTGATGGGGGCGCGGGGCAGCCCGCTGGGGTCTGGGGATTGCTCCCATTGGGTCCACGAGGTGATGACCGGATTGATCGTCACCCAAACTCCCAGAAGACAGTAGGGGAGAAGAAAGAGGAGATGACCCCAGAAATCGAGCAACGCTTTGCTGCGTTTGGTCCAATGGGTGTAAATAAAATCCACCCGTACATTAATGCCGTGCTTCAAAATATAGCCAAAGCTCAGGAAGAAGACCAGAGAAAAGAGATACCACTGGGTTTCGATGAAGACGTTGGACGAGAGCTGCACCCCAATAAAACGGCCTACATAGCGGGCCACCACATTGTAGAAGCCGATGGCGACGGTCAGAACGACAAGCATCATCGAGAGCCAGCCCAGGCGTTCGGAAATCCCATCGATCACTTTACTGAATTTGAGCAATGCTTGCATAGCCAATCACTCCGTGGATTGTTCGAGGAGAGGGGGGGGTAGCACAATCATACCCGATTTGGGCGAAATGACAAATAGGCCGGGGGCTGGGGTGTGCTTCGGTTTCAGAGCGAATGGAGTCGTCCGGGCCGCCCGCCACTATTGCGACCGGGCTGCCGAGCTACGCCCCCGGAAAGGGGGCTTTCCCACCATTGAACAATACAGCCAAAACGGAAGCATCCGCGGGGTGGGGCACACAATCCTCTGGCTTGAAACTTTGCCCGAAAGTGGGCGTGGGCATACAATGAAACACGAAGCCGTAAAGCCACGAAGAAAAACATGAAATTTTTCTTTGCGGCTTTGCGTCTTTGTGTTTGATTTTTTGATACCCAATAATTTCACCAGTAAGGTGTTTATGAACCGCGGATTTCTCTACGCCCTTGTCGCCTATATAATGTGGGGACTGTTGCCCATCTACTGGAAGCTATTGCACAGCGTCTCGGCCGCGGCTGTTCTCTCCCACCGGATGGTCTGGTCGCTGGTAATTGTGGCCCTGATTCTGACTGTGCGCAAGGAGTGGGCGTGGATCAGACGGGTGGACCGCAAGGCCGTGCTGACCTTTCTGGCCGTGGCTGTGCTGCTCATCATCAACTGGTACACCTACATTTGGGCCATCAATCAGGGCTTTATCGTCGAGAGCAGTCTGGGCTATTTTATCAATCCGCTGGTCAATGTGCTGCTGGGCGGCCTCTTTCTGGGTGAGCGGCTGCGCCCGGTACAGAAGGTCGCCATCGCCATCGCCTGTGGCGGTGTGCTCTATCTGACCCTCAACCTGGGCGCACTGCCGTGGATTGCCCTGACCCTGGCCTTCTCCTTTGGCTTCTATGGCCTGCTGAAAAAGACGGCGGGGCTGAACGCGCTGGAGGGGATGGGGCTGGAAATGGCGATTCTCAGCGTGCCTGCCCTGGCCTATCTGCTTCTCTCCGGCGACCCGGCATCGCCTTCCCTGCTGACGGGCACGCCGTATATTTCAGCGATGTTGGTGGGCACGGGCATTGTCACGGCCATTCCTCTCCTGGCCTTTGCCGCCGCGGCCCGCCGTCTCACTCTGACCACCCTGGGACTAATCCAATACCTGGCCCCGACTCTGCAATTTCTGATCGGCGTCTTTGTCTACGGCGAAGATTTCACCCCGGCTCGGGCGGTCGGCTTCGTCCTGATTTGGATTGCCCTGGCCATCTACTCCGGCGAGACGATTCTGCGCCACCGTCAACGCAGCCAGCGGCAGGCGTTGATGGCGAAGGCCGTCGCTGCGGACTGAACTATTGCGAATTGCGAATTGCGTAGGCCAGTGAGCGCCGGTTGAGTAGCCCGGAGTCTTCGGAGGGCGTATCGCTTGTACTGAGCCTGCCGAAGTGAAACCAGCGCGAACGGGTCTACGAGTTTTCGTGTCTACCCGCTGGGTTTCGACAGGCTCAACCTACAGGTTTCGACAGGCTCAACCTACAGGTTTCGATACGGCGGGAAACAGCCTCCGCCTACCCTTCGATGAACTCAGGACACCGCTCAACCGGCGCTGGTCCTGGGTCGTGCCAGAAGTTCGACTTTTTCCGAAAAGTCGAACTTCTTTCACCACATCAACACAACTCCCCGACCAATAGCACTGACCTACGCAATTCGCAATTCGCAATTCGCAATTCGCAACACCTATTCAATCACACAGAACGGAGACCACACCCAATGCCCACCCGTACTTCTACGCCCATCCGTTTCGGCGTCATCGGCGGCAGCGGCGTCTATCAGTTGGACGCGCTGACCGACATCGCAGAAGTCGTACTCGACACCCCCTTTGGCGCGCCCTCGGACGCCTACATCACCGGCACGCTCCACGGCCAACGGGTGGCCTTTCTGGCCCGCCACGGTCGGGGACACCGCATCAGCCCCACCCGGCTCAACCAGCGGGCCAATATCTACGGCTTCAAAATGCTGGGCGTGGAATATCTGATCGGTGTCAGCGCCTGTGGCAGCCTGCAGGAGCGCTATGCCCCCGGCCATATCGTCATCCCCGACCAGTTGATGGACCGCACCAATGGCCGTGTACTCAGCTTTTTCGACGACCCCAGCGTTGGGACCGACGGACTGGTGGCCCACGTCAGCGTGGCCGACCCCTTCTGCCCGGTGCTCAGCGAAGTCTGCGTGCGGGCCGTGCAGCAGACCGGCGCCACAGTCCACAACGGCGGCGCATTCGTGACGATTGAAGGCCCCCGTTTCAGCACAAAGGCCGAGAGCCACGCCTTCCGCCGCTGGGGGATGGATATTATTGGGATGACGACGACGCCGGAGGCTTTTCTGGCCCGGGAGGCGGAGATGAGCTACGCCTGTATGGCCCACATCACCGACTACGACGTCTGGCACGAGACCGAAGAGCCGGTGACGGTGGAAGCGGTGATCCGCACCCTGCTGCGCAACGCGGATGTCGCCAAGAACGCGGTCGCCAACGCCATCGCACTCCTGGCCGACATCGGCCCCTCCCCCTATGCCGACGCGCTGCGGGATGCGCTGATTACCCACAAAGCGGCTGTCCCGGCGCGGGCGGTGGAGGCGACCCGGCTGATTGTGGGGAAGTATTTTGGGGGCTAATACTCGTTCCCACGCTCCCGCGTGGGAATGGCGACCGGACGCTCCGCGTCCCTAACTCGGCTGACGGGCCGTTGCCGTCTGGCTCAGCCCCAACTATAGGAGGAGTTTGTGGAGGTGCGCCGCCGCTTTGACCCGCAGGGGACGTTTTTGAATGGGCATACCCGAGCGCCGTTTGGGCAGCAATGTGCGCACATTGTATTGACATTCTGTGGCGTTTGCAGTAGGATAGAAGGCAATACCACAGGCGCAGACCCGTTGACAGCGATGAAAGAGAGAATGCTGATGTCAGTAAGCGTTTCTGCCAAGAGCAGTAACATCAATATCCGTGTAGCACCAGAGCAGCGGGCGCTCATCGATCGGGCCGCCCAGTCCGTTGGCAAATCGCGCACGGAATTCATCCTCGACGTCGCCACCCGTGAGGCCGAGAATACACTGCTGGATCAGCGGCTCTTTGTGCTGGATGACGAGCGCTGGGCACTCTTTGTGGCCAGGCTGGATGCGCCGCCAAACCCCAATTCGGCCCTGCCCGCGCTGTTGAATACCCCTGCCCCCTGGGAGTAGGCCGATGGCATCGGCGATAGAAGCGGGTCCGCTTTCCCCACCGATACTTCTCGCAGAAGGCCACGAGTACACGAACTTCTCCTGCGGGGAGGTTGGGTTGGACGAGTGGCTGGCCCGCCGGGCCCTCTCCAATCAGCTTGCGGGGGCTTCACGCACGTATGTGGTGACCGTTGAAAACCGGGTGGTTGCCTATTATGCGCTGGCAAGCGGTTCTGTGATGGCGGGGGAAGCGCCGGGCCGGGTGCGGCGCAATATGCCCAATCCGATTCCCGTCATTGTGCTGGGCCGCCTGGCCGTTGACCAGCGCTGGCAGGGGCAGGGATTGGGCGCGGCTCTGCTGCGGGATGCCGTTCTGCGCAGCCTGCAAGCCGCGGAAATCGTGGGCATTCGGGCCATTCTCGTCCACGCCCTGCACGAAAAGGCCGCCGCCTTCTACCGCAACGCAGGCTTCCGGCCCTCGTCCATCAGCGAGACGGTTCTGATGCTTACCCTCGCCGATGCTGCGGGTGCTCTGGGGGCGGGAAGTAACGCAGGCTGACAGCTTGCGCTGCCCTCACCCCTCTTTGCCGCAACCCATCTGATCGCCCTCAGCAGGGCGTTTGTCTGCACCCAATAAAAAAACGAAGAGCCGTTGGGGAGCGGCTCCTCATTTTGCAGCTATGCGATTGGGATTCGTCCTGTAAAACTTCACGCTACTCTGCTCCCATCGGTATCACCCCCTTCCTGTGATGATGACGCGTGGTCGGTCTTGGCAGCCCGGGAGCGATGTTGGCGGTTGTGTCTACCGCTCTGGTCAAAACGTCGGATGAACACTTGGGTAGACCGGGCACTGTCTTTGACGAGACACAGCCTATCGATGCTCATATTGTCTGTTTTCCTCATGAGATTGTTCCTCCATTGGGTGTGAAAGAATTGTCTGTATTGGGTGGGGTCTGTGCGTCTATTGTGGCACAAGTACGGAAGCCCTGCCCGGACAATTCTCCCCCACTCGGCTGGGATTTTCCCTACACCAATCGCACATAAGTCTCGCGCGGGGAAGTGGCAGCCCTGGAGAAAAGAGAAAGAGCCGGCAAACGCCGACTCTTTCTGGTCCATATTTTGCACCCAAAACGGTTTAGTGACGTTCCGATTCCCATTTCAGCATCCGCAGCCCTTCCAGCCGCAGTACATCCGGGTAGAGCGCTTTGTAGACATCGCAATAGGGGGAGCGGATGTCCATGCGCCCAGTGACGCGCTGGGTTAGCAGCGAGCAGCCCCCGGCGCACCAGAAACGCCAATCACAATCCCGGCAACCCTCTTTTTCGGTGACCGGCACATTTTTCCACGCGCCGCTGTGTAGCTGAATTTCAGCCAGGGGATCGCTGGCAAGCACATCGGTCAGTGGGCGCTCGATCTCCATCTGACAGGCAGAGACGCCCCCCTTCTGGTCGATGACCAGATAGTTGTGGCCCACGCCACAGGCAAATTCGTGAGGTTCGTGAAAGGCGCTGCGATCCACCAGACTATCGATGACCCGGCGCTGGGGCAGCCGTTCTTCAATCAGGGCAAAAGCCGCTCGCATCCCCGCGACGAGTCGTTCGTTGTCGGCGCGCAGCGCGGCTGGCTCGGCGATGGCGGTGTGATCCCGATAGAAGTTGAGATTGAAGGGCAAGTCCCGGTCCAGGGCAAAAGCGACTGCTGCGGGCAGGTGGGCGGCGCTGTCGGCGGTGACGGTAATCGAGAGAAAGGGGACGACCCCCTGTGCCAGCGCCCGGTCGATGCCCCGCTGGACGTGGGTAAAGCTGCCTTTGCCGTTGACGAAGGCACGCTGGCGGTCGTGGGTCTCGCCCACACCGTCCAGGGAGATGGAGAGGCGGATATCTTCTTCCCGCAGAAAATCGAGCATTGGACGGGTCAGCGCGACGCCGTTGCTCAGGACAACCCCGTGCAGGGCCAGATTGTGCTGCTGGGCCAGCCCCCGGGCATAGGCGTGCAGGAGCATCACCAGCTTGAAATTGAGAGTGGCCTCGCCCCCTGCGTACTTGAGCTTCACCGCCCGGAAACCGCCGATCAGCGCCGAACGGAAGACTGCATCCACGGCCTGACGCCCGGTCTCCTCGCTCATCGGCTCGGCGCTCTTGTCGATGTAGCAATAGGAGCAGGCCAAGTTACAGGCATTGGTGGTGTGCAGCCAGGCAGTCAGGGTTTGGGGAGACTTGCGTTCCAACGCTCCTGCGTCCATCGAACCAGAGACGAGCAGGGAAAGTTCGGCCAGCCGCTGGGTGGCCGCAGCGCCATCCGCGGGATCAACGCCGGCAGGCAACACAAAACCGTCCAGCCGACACGCCGAACGGAAACTGTCTAGCAGAGCCGCCGCAGTGCGGTTGACGACAACCGGACCGCTCTGTCCGGTTGGGCTGAAGATCAGCGTATGCTCTTCGTCGAGGCGAGTACGCACGAGGTCCGGTGGGATCCGCCACTGGGCAGCGATGTTGGGTGCGATGTTGGGTATTGCCGGGCTAAGACCGCCATCCGGGCAGGCACAATCGCCGTCTGCGTTATAAGATGTGGGAGCGCAGGCAAAAATTGCGGGTTTGATGGACATCTTCCCTCCTCGCGAAGATTGAAAAACCATCCGCCCAAGATAGCTTTGTTAAGGACCTCTACTATACATCAAAATAACGCGGTGTCAAAACAACAAAAAAAGGGCGTAGTCTCTGCCAGAGCCACGCCCTTCGCTGTTGACGGAGTTCGTTTATCCGCCGTTTGCTCCGTACCACAAGGCACGAGATTCCAGGAGTTCTCGAAATTGCGATTTTTTGGCCCTGTCACTCCCTCCGATAGAATACCCCCTCTCGAATGACTCAATGGCCTGGGCCACGGATACCAGCGCTTCAGAGCTTAGTTCATTGAGAGAGGAAAAAATATGCTCTTTTGCCTGTACCAAGCCCTGATAATTTTCGCTGTAGAGGGCGCTATGTTCCAAACCCAATGCGTGCCAGCGGATCGATTGGCGCAGGCTCTCGGACGCCGACTCCGAGGATTGCTCTGCCTGGGAGTAACTGTTGAAGGCCCTAGAGCCGTAGAGGTTGTAGAGCTTGCCCAATTGGGGCCAAAGCAACCGTTGGGCGGTGGTATGATCTATCGGTGCAGTTCCCGTAGTCGGGTCAATGCGATACTCCTGGGGCACAGCCTGTTCGGCGCGCGCGGCGGCATCACTCAGAAGATTGGGATCACGAGTATACTGACCCAGCCAGGCCAGATTGACCAGCGCGTCTACGTGACGATGCAGGATACTGGTCCCAGCCAGCGTGGCCGCTTCTTCCAGGGCATTCCGGGACTCTTCCTTGAGACGATCTACATTGTCGATTGGATTGGGGTGGTCACGCCGGAGACGCGTCCAATCCCGACAGGCGCAGCCGACTTCGATCTGCGCCTCTACCAGCCGGTCTGTCTCGGATTTTGATTCCCGGAAAATCGCCACCGCTTCCCAGGCGCAGTCCCTGGCCTCCCGTAATAGCCGTACCTTATCCGCAACGGAAGCTACCTGGACAGCGCTGTAGCGGCGGGTCGCTTCGGCCAGGGCAATGAGAGCCAGCCCGGTCCCCCGTCTGTATTGCAAGGAGCGGAAGAGACCCAACGCCCGGGATGCGTTGTGGCGAGCATCCCCGTAATTGCCCTGCTTGATCTCGATCATAGCCAGAGTATTGACGCTTAGGCCTGCCAGCGCGTACTGGCCTAAACCGACCAAAATTTTGAGCGCTTGATTGACCAGAGCCCGGGCATCCGCGCCCTGACCCTGCTCGCTCAGTGCAAAACCCAGATCATTGAGGGTGCGGGCCTGCTCGATCAGAAAAGTCGTATCGCGCCATAGACGCGCCGCAATCCGATAATCTTTGACAGCCTCCGGGATGTTGCCTTGAATCCGGTTTAAATAGCCGCGTACCCGATGGCAGAAGGCCAGTACTGCCTTTACCCGCCATAACTGGATAAAGGATAGATCTTCGGATACCGCCGGCGTCAACAGATCAATGCCATCATCCAGCAATGCGCGCGCGCGGGCCAAATTGTCGGCCCCGCCGATCATAATTCGGGTGAAAGCTTCCCACCCGTCCACAATGGAACTAGTACCGCGTCCGCCAAATACATCTTTCCGTTTCTTCCGAATGTAGTCGACTCGTTCCAGGGCTAATGGATAGTCGCCCTCGGCCCAGGCCCGGGTCACAGGTCGCAGACTCAGCAATCCCTCTAGCACGTGGCGAGGAATGCCGCCTACCTCTTCTCTTTCCCAAGTGGGGTCCTCTTCGTTCCAGAAGGTAAGAAGTTCTGTCTGGAGCAACAGGTCCAGCAGGACCTGGCCGGAAAGAATCGCCTCGCGCATATAGCGATAGTAGCGCAGAAAGCCTCGCCCCGGATCCTGACGCAGGCGATAATAGACGATCTCTGCCAATACGGTCTGCCGTTCAATGGTTGCCTGGCTGATCCGATGGAAGTCTAGATCGGCCCGTTGGCCTTCCCAAACAGGCTGCATCACTTCGTCTAGTTGCTCTTTGGCCCGATCCAGGGCATCGCTGTAATACTGATTGATAATGGCAGACGCACGTGCGCCGGCTGAAGCGTCGGTAGGTTTGTCGTAGAGATGGCGCTTCAGAATCTCGTACATCACATCGTGGAGGAAGAAGCGTTTGTCAGTGGGGCGCTGTTTGACGAAGGAGAACTTCCTGACCTCTTCCAGACGACGTTCGGCCTCAGCTAAGCCCACATTGAGCAGACGAGAGAGTAAATTCGCATCAACCCCTTTGGGTGCCCGACCGAGTGCGTCAATGGTATCGCCCAAACGGGCGTTATGTATGAAACGTTCGACAAAGCGTTTCTCCAACTCCTCCCGCACCGTTTTGGGTTCCCGTCCAACCCGTTCCTGCACCTGAGCCGGGTCCACGCGTAGCTCCGCTGGTATATCACCCTGCTGGGCCATACTCAGGTAATCGATCAGGAGAGAGAGCACGATGGGCAGACCGTCGGAATAGAAATGGGCGGAGCGACGCATGCGCGCATCCAGTGCGTTAAGACGCTCGACCAGTTGTTCGTTTCCTGCATTTTGGGTGTGAGAGATCACTTCATCCCAATAGGCCAGACTCTCGGCTTCGCTTAGCGGTGGAATCTCTACAACTTCATAGGGGATCCCTCTTTTCTCCAATTCTCCATTCAGATCGAGGCACTGTGGACGACCCGCAACAATAACCAGGGCATTCGGTATGATCGATAGAGAGCGAGCAAGCCATTCCCAGGATTCGGCTATGTCCACCGCTTCCTCGGCTCTGCGTCGGGTCGTATAGACAGCCTTTTCGGCTGTATCCAGCATCAGCAGCAGCTTGCGCTCCCCGGCCACCACCGCCAGATCCTGCCAGAAGGCGTTAAGCACCGCTTCGTGCTGCTCGGCCAATCCCCTGGAATCGCCGCTGCTCTGGTGTCTGGCGTAGGCGCTTTTCTGAGCTTCGTACCTGCTGAAGCGCCCGGATGCGGTGGGCGGCAAAGCATTCCAGACGGCTTCGGCCAACCCGTCCGGCGTGTGGGTCTGGATGTGATACAGGTCCACAACATAGTCTGGCGAAAGGATATCGTTGAATTTCGTCTGGGCCAATCCCAGTACTTCTAATAGAACACGAGTCTTGCCGATTCCCCCATTGCCTGTCAAAAACAAGATATGGGGTCTCGACGTCTGTTGAGCCAGTTGGTCATTGATTTTCCTCATCAGGCCGTCACGACCGACCATTGCCGGCAGTTGATGCGCACCCTCTGGATCGCCAGCGAAATGGCTGTATTCCATAGAATCCCCTCGGTGTAAGTATGGTTTGTTTCTGAATGGAATCTATACTGTCTGAATATCTGCATCCACAGACGAATGCTCGTTGTTCAGTGCTTGTCGATGATGCTCAGCGATTCTCTGATAATAGTCTCGGTGATCTCGGAATTGGGCGGCATATTCTTCATACATCCCGGCCGCTTCTTCATGCAAGCGTGTCCACAACTTGGGCTGCTCGTCATACAAGTATTGGGCTGCAACCAGGCGAATGGCCCTATCCACCTGTAGTCCTGCTGATTCCCGATCCCATTTAAGAAGTTGTTGCTTAGTGAGCAGATCTTCTAATGCTTCGACGTCCTCCTCTGTAATCTCTTTCTCCGAGTAGGCGCTTAGCATTTTTTGTATCTCTTCTTCCCGAAACCCGTGCTTTAGCAGACAGAGGGCTTCGATCCCTTCTCGCGCCCGCTGTCGATCCTGTGGGTTGGCAAAAACATCCAGCATCCAGTTCAGGGTTGCACTCAGGCTGACCTTTGTAGCTCCCCCCGATTGTAACGATATGTCCCGAACAACCCCAGGAATTCCATGGCTCTTCTTCATCACCTGCTCAAGAGATATCTGATTGTCCGAATTTCGTCGAGACAGCATCGACAGCACATCTTGTTCACAGAAAGGTTTCAGAACCCAATGAATAACATCGATTCGCAACCGGGGGGCAGCCCAAACGGGGAAAGGTGGACGTCCAGTCATCACAATCAGCACATTTGGGAAGCTGGCAACTGAGGCCAACAACGCCCGCTCCAGTATATCAGTGAAGGAAGACGACAGTTCCGAGACCGAATCCAGGATAAAAGCGTACAACTGTCGGCCCGTACTCTCCCTTTCGGCCTCGCGGCGAATCGGTGCTACCAGTTCAGCTGCACGTTCGGCCAGATTGGCATCGATGGTGTGGCGGGCTTCCAGTTTTATACAACTGTCGAGAAGAATATCGGCTGCAAAAGCGCTTGTCATCCCCTGATTCAAGTCTGTTCGCTCCGGTTTTGTCTGCCAGGTATGGAGATACCATCCCTGATTTTCAGGGTCTTCTTCCAGTGAACTATCAAAAGCAAAGTAGAGACTCTTTACATTGAGCTTTGGAAATATCGTTCTGTGTAAATGTTGGGCAAGCCAACTCTTGCCTTGTCCACGCGCACCGTCAAAGGAGATTGTCCGTTCCGGCGCGTCTCCACCCGAGCGCAATCGTCCTACCAATTCCTTTACAATTCGAATTTCATCCTTGCGGTTGACAAACCAGTCGGGATCGTAATGATCAGGATTGTGTAAAACAGACGGGTTAGCCATTAATACGCCCCCATTGCCATTTCGAGCGGCAACCACGGAATGCGACGTCAATCTCTCTCTTGTTTGTGCAAACATATATTGTCCTACGTTCTCGTCTAGCTGGAAAGGAATTCACTATAGCTCAATCGAACATATCGTGAACGGTCCGGCGGGTCTTCACAAGTTCAATCGGTGCTGCTTTTCGCTCTATCGTACAATCAGGCGGTCACGATGAAAGTGAGCGCGACGCTGATACTAAATCCTCCTCAATGATGCGTCCAGAGGTTGGATAGGTGCGCATCGTCCACTGTGCCAACACTTGCCGGGTATAACGCAACAGCCGACGGGGCCAGGGCTTGCTTTCCATTCGACGGACAAGTTCCTCCTCAATGGCGCGCAAACCTGGTCCACAATGGGCATCCAGGCTCCCAATGCGCCCCTGGCTGGCATATTCGATCCGCTTGTGGAGCATTTCGGCCAGGAGTTCTGGTGTCCACTCCAAACGGGATCGTAAGACCGAAACAGGCGGGCAGATGTCATCCTCAATAAGGGAGCACATCTCGTCGGCCAGAAATGCTTTGACATAGACACGGTGGGCAGCCAGTTCGTCCACCCTATCAATAAAGGGGTGTAGCCACTTCTCGGCCAATCGCGGTCTGTGAAATGTAGTTGGAAAGCCGTCGATCCCATCCAGAAGCAGAAAAATGGAGCCAAACCCCAACCTGTGCAGGACGATTTCGTGTAAGGTCTGCCATAATTCCTGAGGACGGCCCAGCCGGGGATGACGGGGCGACGAATGCAGACGATGGCAGAAGTATCCCAATTGAGACGGATCGGGCTTGTCCGGTAGCTGATACGTCAGATCGAAACGGTTGACCAGAGGGATGGGATCCAAATGGTCTGAAAGAATGCGCCAGTAACGGGCATAGGGGCCAGGAAGCAAGGCCTGCCAGAGAGCGATCAATTCCTCGCCATCAGCATATTCCAGAGCAAGAAAGCGCTCCGGGCGATAACTGAGTCCCAACAGGAGAGAGACCGCTGTAGAGCGTCCCAGATACGACCAGAACGCATCATCAGTCAGTCCATCTTCCACATCCTTGCGTTGAGGAATGCAAGTGACTGGCAGCGGATGGATGCCCGCTAACCCGGCCCAACAGGAGCGCAGTACGTGAAGACGCATAGCAGTCTTCCCGCCGCCGGCCGGCGCATAGATCAGCGCCGGCTGTTCAGCCCGGGCAATACGGGATTGGGCTAACCCAACCACATAATGACCCAGATGCGGGTCGGAGGATGCCTCTAAATGTTGAAAGGGATCGATGAAAAAGCCGAGGCGTTGCAGTAGAAATCGGTTTTGTTTGGAGGACAGCTCCTGTGTCATCGTTGACATACTGTCCATAGCTGGGAGCATATGCACCCTGATTCCATATGGTTTGGAGGTCCCCGTTTGCGATGTAGTAGTTGTTGTAGGGGGGATTGTCAGTGTACCCAATTGTCTCTATAACGACAAAGAATACTATAGTTATTTAGACACGTTTTTCCTCACATCGCTCAGGCAACTATCCCACACAAGTCTCGCGTTAATCTTACATGTCTGACTGGTAAGCCGATCAGAACCGCGTAAACCTTTTTCACAGTGCGTTGCGCAGTTCTACCCCTTTCCCGCGCACGGTAACCACATAGACAGGCTTTCGGTGGTTTGGCTCAATCGCCTGCCGGAGACGAGAGAGGGTCGTGTCATACCAGCTACGCCAACTGGATGGGGGCTGCCATCCAGAGTCATTCTCTGTAGCCGGAATTTTCTCCAACTTGCGGTAGGCTCGATAATAAAGCTCTTTTGCCGAACACTTGCGTTCAGGGTGCTGATAAAGATAGCTCAGCAGTTCGTATGCGCTGGGCTGCACATTCTCGATTTGGCGAAAACCCACGTAGACCCGCTGTTGGCGCAGGTCCATGCGTAGAGGCGGGATACTACCGCGCTGTGTCGATTCCCACTCCTTCTCGCTCAGTGTACGATTTCCTTTGCCTAGATAGATATCCACAACCGGGCGCAGAAGACTGAGCCATCCTCGTGGAGTCCCTCCACCCTGTTCCACCAATCGCTCCAGAATCAATTCCTGAGTATAGAGATCGCTTAATAGGACAGCCTTTTGTCCAGTTGCCAGCGCCACACGCTTCGCCGCGATCTGCTGAAGCTGTTCCTGGCGCCACGCCAGCCGAAGTACCCGCAACCGATCGCGCAGAACACCGCCGCAACTCATTAACATTAACTCCAGAGATGATGGCGAGAAAATTTTGATGGAAAAACGGGGTATCTCAAAGAGTTCCAGGGTTGAGAGGAGATTGTCCAACCCATCTACCTGCTCCTGGACCTCTGAAGTGAGCCAGCTTTCCAACCCATCTACCAGAAGCCAGAGACCGCTCCACCCCAGCCGTTGCACCAGATCGGCCAACTCTGCAATGACCATCCGATCTGGGCTTTCCGGCGTCAACGCTGGCTCAAAGTCGTCGTTCAACAATCTGCGAAGAACGTCAATTCCTTCGGAATCTAGCGTTTCTTCCAGCCGCGCGCCAAAGCGCCGGCGATTGCCTGTCAGGTGGGTTTGGGCAAACCAGGCGGCTGTCTCCTGCACCCAATCCGGCGCGGCAAGAAATGCAGAGGGTCGGCGGGGTATCTGTTGCAGAAGTGTGCGGGCAATCTGATCGTAGATCAGGTTCATTGTGGCAAAGTAGAGTTCGGCTTTGCCTCGTCCTGCGCCCATCAGAGAGGGCTGCCATTCCACCACCAGGGGGCCGTTGGGATCTGCATTGGAGAGGTGTAGAAGCTGCTTGCATAGGGCTGTCCGCCCTGATCCCGGCGCGCCAAAGAGCAGTGTTGATCGATAGCTTAACAGGGCAGGGTAGTTGTCCGGCTCCACAAAGATATCGGATAACCACTGGGTCTCATATTCGGCGCGAAGGTGCTCAAAAATCCTACCGCTCGAAGTCATTCTTGCGACCACTCTTCCAGAACAGAATATATTTCATCGGGGGAGATATCTCGCTCGGGAGCGTCCCTTCTAGCATGTTGACGAATGATTCGATTCCCAATAGATAGAAGGTTATCAAGTGAACCCTTGGCTGCCTCCGCTACTAGCCTATCCATGGCTGGGCTGTCTTGGGGGAAAAGTAGGCCAAAATCCGCATCCTTGCGCTTAGCGACCTTTTCGATTCGCCGGTTCAACACTATTCTTAACGTCTCCGTGCTCCAGATAAGCCTATAGCGAAGGCGTATTCCATGTCGTACTTCTGCAGACTGTCTGGTAAAAAACTTGACGAAGCTTTGATGAATATCGTTTCTTAGCGAAGCCCATAATTGCAGAAACATTTGCTCTACATCAGATACAACTACTGCATCTGATGTATACGAATTCCCAAGGATAATCAGATAGACGTTATCCAGCTCAGGAGGACGTAACTTAAGCCAAGAAATGACCTTTCCTCTTCCTGGCGATATTTCCTTCAGTGTCGAAGTCGTCGTTTCGATGTGCCACGTGAGCCAATTAAAGTGATTCTGATCGTCAGTCCTTTTTTGACTTTCTTGATCCCATAGATGATCATTTCGCGCATGCTCTAGCTCTGTGCAAAGGTGTTGCGCAGAGCCCGCTTCCCAGTATAGAAGCTCGATCAACAGTTTTTGGTCGACCTCATCCAATTCTTGAAAGGTCAAAGGGTTCACTGCAAGAAACTTAACCCAGGCTACTGCACAGCTAGCAGCCAAGCTTAGCATCTGTTTTGAATGGGTTTGGGGGCTGAGTATATGTTGAATCGGGAACGCACGAAGCAGACGCCCCTCCATCTCAGGTCCTAAATAAAAGTGTAAATATTTTGTCCATCTTGAGACATCATTGGCTGTCGGAACTTCGACAATTACGTCATCTGGTTCTACTATCTTTTTCCATTGTTGCAACATTTCAGCCGACGATACTAAGTCATCCCGAATTTCGGAGTCGCTGTTCAGAAATGGATCATCTTTAAGCTTTACCTTTTGAAACCAATCCGATAGCTTGGGATCAATAGGTCCTCGCGTCTTTTGATAGTAGCTTCGCGGCCAGATATAAGTGTGTGATGAATGCAATGACACCTCAATGTCGCTTAACAAAGAATGCCGAAAGAGGGACATTGTGGATGTCGAAACTGGATCAGTATTGAGTATGGATGCTAATTCGAGTCGTAACTGCTTGTTTATGTCGATCAAATAGCGGATGGCGTAGGCTATAAAGTCCCTTGTGTCTGCACTATAAATTCTGTAAAGTGCCATTAACTCTGCAATCGTCACTGACGGAGGATTATCCTGTAGCTTTCGATGGATATCCACAATTTCTGGATAGAATGCAGTTCCCAATTGATTTGAGAGTTCTTGTGCCCGTGCAAAAGCGTCCAGTATGCGCGAATCTGGCCATTCAGAAAGAGGAATAGGCTTGGACAGTTCTACAAGCTCACGACCGGCCATTCTTATCAAGAACCGCCAATCGCCCGCTCGTTGTGAAAGTGACTTACATTCTTGTCTAAGTATCTCTTTCTGAAACTCTCCAAACAGTCCCTCTTGAGTGAGTTGTATGCCGGTGAATGTTATGAGTTCAATACAACGCAAATAGTCACCTATATCCCGGGGATTCAGACTACACAGCATTTGGCGTAAATCATTATATGCCCTGACGCTGGCCGCTTGTTGCTGCATTTCAAGTTTCTGTGCTGCCAATCCAGAGCTTCTCGCACTGACATGAACATTTTCCAGAAAGACTTCTATCTCATTCGCAGCAAATGGCCCTTTGATTGGTGTTGACTTCCCTGCTGAGTGCCAGGCAATTGGAAAGTTATCAGCATTTTTGAAGTCGAGGTTAGGGTGCTGTAAATCTCTGGTCCGGAGGGGAACAATCCTTGATGTATACTGAATCAAGTCATTGAGGTAGACATAACCATCACCTTTTGAAACTTCTGTTCCACATAATGCCTCAATGAGTGCGAGCGTGAAGGCACTGCATGGTCTTCCACCATATGAGACCTCATTCTCTCGAGAGGATGTCAATACCACTGTCCCCTTCCCGCTGGCTAATAAGGTCGCCACTTCTTGGGGACGGTGTATTTGTTGGATTCCCGGCTCTTTGATGATTCCCCCCGAATGACAGCAATCAAAGATGAGCAATAGTTTCCGGATGTTGATTGAAAATATCTTAAGAGCCAATTCTTGACCACTTATCCAAGTCTGGGCGATATTCTCTAACTCATATCCGAATGGCATCAAGCCACACAAGCTTCCCCCACTCTGTGATATCTGATAGCCATGACCAGAGAAGTAAAATAATACGGTATCGTCAGGCTGCGCGACTGCTCGTATATTGTCCAATTCACTTAATATTCTCGTGCGCGTAGCATCGTGGCCAGTCAACAAAGTCACTTGCGAGCTGGGATACATACACCGCTGCTCATCCACTAGAATATCTCGAATGGCATTGGCATCCTGGATTGTATCTGGCAAATCACCGCCGACCCCGATAACGAGTGCGCGGCCATGGGTGAATGCTGACATTATCCCTCCAGAAAGAATTGTTGTGGATCAAGGACTCAATACCGTCTTGTATTGAATGTCAGTAGCCTTTGAAACAAGTCAAGTTGACAATAACGACAAGACAGAAACTCGGTATCGATATCAGTATCTTTCGAAAAATCGACATGATTCAAAAGTGGTCGAATCATCTTTACAAATTCGGTGCGTCAATGGCGGGTGATTTTGCCTACTCACTCCTGTGGGCCGCCAGTAAATGCGCTGAGAATTTGTAAAGCAGAATTTGCCGAAAATGAACCATGCCGAAAAATCTAAATGACACGACTTTCATCCGCTGTCAATTTTTGGTTTGTAAAAAGAAATGTTGCGTATTTATGCTGGAATCTGCTACACAGCAGATTCATCCACTATCAGTTCTGGCTGCAAATGAGTACGATATAGGGCATGTCTACGCGTTCACCACCAAAATAAGTTGCCAGAGCAGGAAATCCTGTCTCAATGAAACCCCATCTGCCTGGGTTGACTGTATGAATCGACATTTGCTCCGATTTGCGTAAGGTTAGGATTCTCAAATTGTCGGCATAAGCCAGCAGACAGATGATGGAGTCGACTTCGAAAGCCAGAATCCGAACATGAAAATGCCAACTGGGACGCGACCAAGAGAGTTTCTCGATTGCAGACCCTCTGCGTAAGGGGGTTCCTTCCCCAGCGGTAGATGAAATTGGCTTGAAACCTACCCCAGTTTGTCATCAATGGCGTTCAGATAGCCGCTCTTGAGTCGTCTATTTCAGATGCCTTCAGGCTTCTGTAGTTTATTTTTTGCCTTTTCACCTGATAGTGAATGAATGACACGACTCTTGCTTTCGGAAGTATAGCACCTCGTAGTGAGGCGTTCAAGTCAGTGAGAAATTACGGGTATAGTTCACTTTTGTCGGATAGTTTTCCGTATGTAGGTTTTTGAGCTTCGCTCCTCCCAAGAATGGGTTGAAATCTGGTAGGGAAAGCGCTTGTCTTCTCTTTTTCCGACGAATGTGAATTATACGCTGAAGTTACCTTAAGGCTGTTCCGAAAAATTAATGACCTCGTTCTGGGCTGTAACAGGAAGGTTCCAGTCGAGTGCCAAGTGAAAACGTGGATACTTATTTCTTCGGA
>JAANMX010000957.1_pt1 | contig 35400 bp, 26 predicted proteins | sample 7279681 | NCBI WGS metagenome assembly JAANMX01 (sample SAMN14094542, study PRJNA606508) | bioreactor metagenome | isolation source: A lab-scale SPAN reactor treating ammonium-rich wastewater day 351 | place: Ireland: Galway | collected 2018-01-01 | reverse complement strand
ATCGAAGCAGAAATGGAAGATCGTCATCCAGACCATGGCACTGCCGCGCAGGGCGTCCACCCAAAAGACCTTTTGAGTGATGATGGTTATGCATTATTTCATGCAAAAACAGATAGTGATTCAAAAAGTTTGGTTCAATTTGAAGATATGAAAGGTGTGTTCTTTGACGTAGATTGGAATTATTATTCGAAATTAGGTGTACAATCGGTTCATGGTAGTAATCGTTCTTTTTTAATTGCTAATCAAACTAAAATTGTAAAACAAAATCTATTTAAACAACTAAAAGAGATAATTCAAAAAGGAAGACTTACAACATACAATTCTGACATATTACTCCTTGAACAAATATCATTGATACTTTATTACTATCACAAGAAATTAGGTTATGATTTAAAATTAAATGATTACTATCTCCCAAGATTTGAATTAATTTATCCAATTGATTTAAAGGATTTAAGAGATAGAATATACAAGTTTAGAGCATCTTATCACTATACATATAGAGAATCACTACCTCCATATCTTGTCGAAGAAAAAATTGAAGAAGCACTGAAATTAAACCTTGAAATTCCAAGATTAACCACAATTGGGGATTTTCCACCATTTGAAGAATTGTTTAAAATGGTCAATATGTTATTGGAGAGAGGATTTAATAAAATTGAAAGTCATCATTTACCATATCCCGATAAATCTGTGGTTGAAGCAAAACAATTCTACGAACAAGATAGAAAACAGAATTTAAATCAAGTAAGGATTTCCCAATACAGTTCAACACAAGCAAAATTATATGTAGAAACTTTTTTCAAATATTTAGAATCTTGTTATCAGAAATTTGTAGAAGATAATTTTCCAACTTTTAAAAATGAATTCTCATTTTATATCAATTGTCCCCACGAATATTTTTTTTATATGAAAGATACTGACATTCTTAAATGGGGATTATTTGGATATCGTTCTTCTAAGTGTGAAAATGTGGAAATTTATTATAGCAACAAGCCATCGGAACAAGCCTTTAAAGAAGATGGTATAAATATTTTAAGACATTTTTCACTTGATAGTATTCTTCATAATGAATACGGTCGAGATAGAGTTCAGACAATCGATAGGATAAAAACACCTAAAGTTGATGAATTTTGTGTTATTAGAAATTGGATTTACAAACTGCTTAAAAGCGATATGGAAAAACTTTTCAAGGAAAATAAAGACGATTGATTATATAATAATCAGTAATATTTTAAATGTAAAAAATAATATTTTAATTTGGATCCTAAAGATTTAATTGATGAAATTTTGACTGAATTCTACAACGAAATCGGTATTAATTATAACGTTGAAAAAGGTAAATTATCAAATTTAGCAAGATACTTTAACTTTAGATTGAAGCTAATTGAAACACGACCAAGAAATGTCTATATATCAAAAGAAAGTGTTCCAAATATTTTTTTATCTGAAAATAGAGCTGATATTTTTAATCTTCTAGAAAAAATAAGGAATGGAATTGATGTGAACCCTCATCAAAGTAGACAATTTTTAAATCCTGATTATCATGATATGCTATTTAATGATTGGGCTATACATCATTTACATTTAAGTCATACTAAAAAAAATGAAAATGACTATTTCCACGAAAGAACAGGTGAATTATTATTTCTTAAAATATATGAAAATGATGCTTATATTTTAGATATCAAACATCATAAAGATAAGAATGTGTGGAGTAATACTGATATTATTAGGTTGATAAGAAAGAATTGGAATTTTTTGCTTAAACCCTTTGAGGTTGGTTCTGGAAATTGGTTTCCAAATTTAAATGATGAAGAAATTGGAATTTTAAGAAATAAAGGTTATACTTTTTCAATTAATGTAGACGATAAAACATATTTAATGCTTGGACATGGATATGCTGTTTCTGGTGATAATGGAACTGCTACTGGTTTAGCTAATGAAGTTATAAGATGGATTGGTAAAAATTTAGAAACGTTCAATTCCAACAAAATAATATTTAAGAAATTATTGAAGGAAAAAATGGGTTTATAAAATATTGATTTTAATAGAAAAAAGAATAAACACTAAATGTGGGGAAGAGAAGTTTTTTAGCTTCTCTTTTTTTATTTAAAACGTTAAAAAACGTTAAATTTTATTCTTGAATTTCCGAAAGACAAAATTTTTCCCTATTATTATTTTTAAGTATAAAACGAAGCAACAATTTCTAAAAATTTAGGGTAATTCAAATTTATATGAGATAACTCAAAAAAATGAAATTCTTCGGAGTGTATTTATATCATAGGTTACTTTACCTAATCTTAAAATAAAAGATTAAAAAAAGTTCAGAAATAAATATTGGCTTACCGAATTGCCATGGTCTCGCCCAGAAAATTGAAACTCCAAGGAGTATAAACAAAAGTTTAGGTTAATCAATTACAACCTTAGTCTCGTCTAAAAAATTGAACTCTCCGGAGTATAATAAAGTATTGGCTTACCGAATTGCCGTGGTCTTGTCCAGAAAATTGACACTCTAAGGAGTATAAAATCATTAAAATCTTAACGTAAAACATTAAACATGCATAAAGAAATTATGCCTGCTTTAGAACTTCGATAATTTTGATGGGTGTGGATATTTCTTTGCAAAAAACAAAAAAGATTTAGAGCAGAACAAATTTATTTTTGCAGGTTATTTGTACGGACATCAAGAGGAAAATCAAGAAGATTTCATAGAACTTGTTTTGGAAAATAAAATAGAAAAATTGGTAGTTACTTCTTGTAAAAAGAATAAACAATACAATTTTGAAAATAATATGTACAAAGGAACATTAATCTTGCCTTCTATGAGTGAAGATGAAACTCGAACACAAATTTTCAAATCAGCTGAATTAAAAATTGAAAATAAGAATACTGGTAAAACTTACTTTTGTAAAGTTTATGGGGAAAGTGTCTGCTAGCAATTTAGTCAAATTAGACTTTTATATATTTTTTTAAGATTAATTTGGAAAAAACTAAATTTTCTTATATTTAAATATTAATAAATGAGATTGTTAATGAAGAACATATTCACAAAAAAAGAGTTAGAAAGTTTCTTGTCATACTTTAAAAACATGATACTTGACCTAATTGTATGTTCTACAAATATTGATCAAATTATTCAACAAAATAATGAAAACAGAGAGAAAATTGCATCTGTAAATTTGTTCTTAGGTCATTATGTTGCACTTTCATACTCATACGCAGGACTAACTCTTTCAAAACTATTTATTCAGGAGGAAAAGAGAAGTTTAAAAAAATTAATGAACAAATTAGAAAACAGTGATTTTGATGAAGAACTCAAAGAGCTATTAATCAACAATAGAAAACTTTTCGAAAATGGAAATGAGAGAGAGTATGATTATCTCTTTAAAAATAAAACTGATATTAAAAATGCAATTGAAATTTCGAGAAATGAAATCGAAAGTGCAGAAAAAACAATAGAAAAAATTAAAGCAAGGCGAGATTCATATTATGCTCACTTTGATCCTGATAAAAAGGATAAAATTGAAGTTGAAAGTCTTTCAGAAATAAAACAATTGTGTGAGGTAGCGGAAGGAATTTATAATAGGTTCAATGCAGGATTTAATAATTCGACTTTTATTTTTACGAACTATTGGGATATGGAAACTTTATTTACAATTATTACTGATTACTATGATTACCATACTAAATTATTAGAAGACCTAGAAAACGAATAAATTGTAACATAAACTAAAAATCATGAGCAATATTTTATATTATCCTTACATAAATATTCCTAATAACGATTGGACTATAAGAACATTACTATATTATGATGATATAGCTGCTATTGTACCTCAGGAATATTTATGGGAGCCGGAACGTAATTATGATCCGTTTATGATGGAACTAGTACGTATGTCTTTGGTTATCCCTGTGAATCCTATAGATGTTCTTGATAATCCTTGGGAGATAACAAGACCATTTATAAAAGAAATTGAAAAGCATAAAAACTCACTTGAAAAAGCACAAAATAGATTTAGTAACCTCCAACGGAATTTAGTTCATTCGCAAAAATTTTCTTTAGCGCGTATACACTCGGATAAGTTTGATGACGAAGTTTTTTACAGCCTTAAAAATTTAGGACTTGCTATTAGAGGGGATGGAAATTGGTATTTTGTTGAATCTAAAACAGCCGACCAATTAATGAAATATATTGCTACTATTATTGGTGCTAAAACTAATAGAATTCCCACAACAGATAATTTACGACCAAGGTTCTACAGTATTAAAAACCTTAAAAATCAAAGGAAGAGAGAGACTATTTTAGAAAGTTTAATACCATTCCCACAAGATATTAAATTGGATAAAATGTTGCGTTTTAAGGAAAAATACAGTGATTTGCTAACTGCATTTAAAAATAGAATAGAACTTCTTGTACTTGATCCAGATATAAAAGAGGAAACAGATTTGTTTAACGAGAAAATAAAAGAATTAGTAATAAGAAAAGGTGAATTAACTGCAAAAATGAATGAAAGCAATCTAGGAGGCATAATTTTCGGAACAATCTGCGGAATGATTGCTACATCACAAGGAATGATTGCCACTGGCAGTCTAAAATCAATGTTGTGGGGATTACCTGGTTTTGCTAATGCTATTTATTCTGCATTAAAAATTGAAAAATCTGAGAACATTTTTGATCAAACTGGCATGAAATATCTTGCTTTGATAGATAAGAAGTTGAGATAAATTTTATTTATTCTTTAAACATAAATAAAACCTTCTAATCTTGTAAATCCTTAGCCAGTTAGGAAAACAAAAACCTCAACCTTTGACCTTTATAATACAAAGTAAAGGTTGATTATTTATTTGTTAATAGTAATTAGATAGAAAGTAGTAATAGGATATAAGTAATCTAACGTATTCATCAATATATAACCAAAATATACTAATAATTGGATAATAGAAAATCTAATTATATAGAAACACATTACAAAATCAAAATATTAGTTAATAAATAATATGGATTTGAAATTTAACGGGAAAAATTAATTTTGGATAAATGGTATTGGGGACTGAAAAGATAAGGAAATTGAAGGGGAAAATAACCAAAAATTAAAGCTATACATTTAGATTAAAATAAATTTTAAAATTATCACCACAAGACAAAAAAAATTATGATTTTTAATAAATTATTTTTCTAAAAAATTAGAATAATTTTGTTGAAATCAAACAAAGAATCTGATACGAAAAATTAATAACATTTTCATAACATTTATTGTTTGTAGGTTCGATGTAGGGATTTGAAATTGAGACCACACATAAACAAAGGGTTCTGGACAAAGTGTATCGGGAAGTAAACCACAAACTCAAACAATTCTACTTGAAAATGCGATACACTTAAATCACTGCATTTTTGCGAAGAATAAATTTATTTACTTCTCTATATACCCTTTCGGATATAGTTAATTTATAAAATCATTAATCATACCCTATAAGGTATAAATAATGTAGCAGGAATCATTACTGAAAATGATGAAGGATATATTTTTCAATATGATGAAAAGTATTTGAAGACTGAAAATTCAAAACCTGTCAGCTTGACTTTACCAATTTTTGTGCATCATGCTTCTCAAATCCAAAAAACTGTACCTTTGCACCGCAAATAGGAAGACACAACGTCTTCCACAACTGAAAGGGATGATGGATACCGAAAAACAAATCTCAGGGCTGATAAAAGCCTTTCAAGAAATACAAAATCTGTTGCATAAAACGGCTTCAGAACCTGTATTGCAGGAAGAGTTTCAAACCGTGCTCACGAGAGCACAGCAGGAAAATCCCTGGTTCACTCAGGAAAACCTGAAATTCGCTTTGGAACAGTGGGCACAACTTCTTACCAGGGAAAACATCAAAGCGTGGCTCAGCAACTACAGAATTGCGAAAATACCCAAAAAAGTAGGCCTTATTCTGGCAGGAAATATTCCCATCGTCGGTTTTCATGATGTGCTTTCTGTTATTCTCAGCGGAAATATTCCGATGATCAAAATGTCTTCCAAAGACAGGCTGCTGTTGCCTTTTATTATGAAACAATGGAGCCTCTATTCTGAAGGAAATATAAAATATGAACTGGTGGAAAAACTGCAGGAATATGATGCCGTGATTGCGACAGGCAGCAATAATACCGCCCGTTATCTCGAGTATTATTTTAAAGATACTCAGCATATTATTCGGAAGAACAGAACCTCTGTCGCGGTGCTCACCGGTGATGAAACGGACGAGGAACTGAAATCGTTGGGAGAAGATGTGTTCCGCTATTTCGGAATGGGCTGCCGCAATGTGACTCAGTTGCTGATTCCTGAGGATTTTCCTCTCGACAGGATTTTTGAGAATTTTACTGCTTTCGGTGACGTCATCAACCATAACAGTTATGCCAATAATTACGATTATCACAAAGCGATTTACCTGCTGAATCAGGAGAAATTCTGGGACAATAATGTGGTAATGATGAAGGAAGAAACACAGTTGTTCAGTCCGCTTTCCGTATTGTTCTTCTCAAGGTACAACAACCAGCAGGAAGTACACGATTTTCTGGAACAAAATACCGAGAACATCCAGTGCGTGGTGGCAAAGCCGGAATCCGGTCTGGAATCGGTCTATTTTGGAGAAACCCAGAAACCATCTCTTACCGATTATGCGGATAACATTGACACCATGCGGTTTCTGGAACTGATATAAGTTCTTTAAGTTTCAATGAAAAAGCGCTGTTCTTCATCAGGACAGCGCTTTATTTTTATAGATTTCAGCGTCAGGCTTTGTCGATACTGCCCATTACTTTTTGGGCAAAACCGTTGAGAGCGTCTTTCTCACTCATGCCGTTTTGTACATTGGCGTGAACTTCCACCGCGCCCAGCATATTGGTGATCAGTTCGCCAACCACGTTCAGGTCGTCCTCGGTAGCACCTCTGAATTCGCAGAAACTTTCTAATACTTCCACTGCTTTCTCCAGATTCTCTGCACTCTGTTGCTGATAAAATTGTCTGATAACAGGTAATTTCATACTGATATATTTTTTTAAAAAGGCCCTCCGTTTTGGGAAGGCCTTTGGTGATTATTTCAATTCGCTGAATAATGTGTTGAGACTTTCCGCCTGGTTGGTTTGCACCTGATTCACCAGCTGACCGTTTTTAAAAACAGCAAAGGTAGGCAGGTTGTCCACTTTGGCCAATTTCCGGCTTTCAGGAAGTTTTTCAGCATCCACATAATAGAAAGCCACATCTTCATTCTCAGAAGCCAGTTTCTTGAACTTGGGCTTCATGATTCTGCAGTTTCCGCACCAGGTGGCGCCGTACTGAACTGCAACTTTTTCATGCTGTGCCACCAATTCCTGTAAGGTGTCTTCTGTTAATTCCAAATACATGATAATCTTAATTTAAATGTTTTGATAAATAAGCTGCGGTAGAATTTCTGTCCGCATTCATCGCTTCTTTGCCTTCTTCCCAGTTGGCAGGACAAACTTCGCCGTGCTTCTGAACGTGGGTGTACGCGTCAATAAGTCTCAGAAATTCTTTTACATTTCTGCCTAACGGCATATCGTTCACCGCTTCGTGGAAAATTTTTCCGGATTCATCAATCAGGTACGTAGCTCTGTACGTAACGTTGGATCCTGTGAAGTGTTCATTTCCTTCTTCATCGTAATCGAAATCCTGATCTACAATACCCAGCGCATTCGCAAGCTGTCTGTGGGTATCTGCTAAAATTGGATACGTTACACCTTCGATTCCTCCGTTGTCTTTCGGAGTATTGAGCCACGCAAAATGGACTTCGTTGGTATCGCACGATGCGCCGATCACTTTGGTGTTTCTCTTTTCAAACTCGCCTAAAGCTTCCTGAAAAGCGTGCAGTTCAGTAGGGCATACAAAGGTGAAATCCTTCGGATACCAGAACAATAGCACTTTTTGTTGATTTTTTACAGCTTCGTCCAGAATGTTGATTCTCAAATCGTCTCCCATTTCGGACATTGCATCTACGGTAATGTTTGGAAATTTCCTTCCTACTAATGACATACTTTTATATTTTTTATGGTTGATACTTGAATTTTGTAGTGCAAATATACTACAGGTTCATCTATTATAAAATGAATATCAATTAATAAAATCTATTGGAATGATTATTCTGTTTGATGGAATGAATCACCTGTAATATACAATATTTCCCTTTTAAAAACAAATTTCAGGAGTTATAGAAAGAAAGTTAGATGCTGAGGAAATATTACACCATATTAAAAACTGCTCCCATCAAACCGACAAATAAACTGAAAGCGTACACACAAAGCATCACCAGAATAAGGATGCCGATGTACTGATAGTGCGCTTTTAATTTTAGAAATGCCTCATTCATCAACATCTGGTCTGATTCTAACAATGCCTTCTTGATCTTTCTGGAAAAATCGTACAGATATTTGATCGGGAAATAATAGAGTGCCGCCATCAGAAGATAAAAGAACGTAAGAATGCTGCCGGAAATTCCCAACGGCAGCGATTGCATTCCCATTACGCCCATGCTGGTGAAAATAGTTCCCATGACCACCCCCACCACTACCATGAGTCCGATGCTGACAAATCCGAAAATTGCAATCAGACGGCTCCAGCGCGCTGCTTCCAGTAAAATCGTATACGTGTTCTGATTGATAATTAAAGAATTCTCAGTGGATAAATTGGTTTTCATAGATTTTGTTTAATGGGTTTCGGAAATAAAAATGTTATGATTCAAATATATTAATTAATACGAAAAAGCGGAATATAAAGGTGAATTTCCCTTCCAATTTTGTTCTGAGATCCGGTGGAATCCGTACAGGAGTACATTCATTTTAGTATCTTTATGCCCTCAAATTAATTTAGAATATGACATTCCAGGAACAGATAAAACAGGGTATTCCCAACGAATTGCCACAGCCCAAACCGTATGAAACGCAAATCAACCACGCTCCGAAACGCAAGGAAATTCTTACTGATGAAGAGAAAAAACTGGCCGTCAGAAATGCTTTGCGTTATTTTGAACCAAAATTTCATGCAGAACTGATTGAGGAATTCCGAAAAGAGCTGGAAGAGTACGGAAGGATTTATATGTATCGTTTCCGGCCAGAGTATGAGATGAAAGCCAGACCCATTTCCGAATATCCGGGAAAATCAGAACAGGCAAAAGCCATTATGCTGATGATTCATAACAATCTGGACTACGCCGTCGCACAGCATCCCCACGAATTGATTACGTATGGAGGAAACGGCGCCGTATTTCAGAATTGGGCACAATACCTCCTTACGATGAAATATCTGTCGGAAATGACCGATGAACAGACTCTCGTTATGTATTCCGGTCATCCGATGGGATTGTTCCCTTCGCATAAGGATGCACCCAGAGTAGTGGTAACCAACGGAATGGTCATCCCGAATTATTCAAAACCCGACGACTGGGAGAAATTCAATGCACTGGGTGTTTCACAGTACGGACAAATGACCGCCGGATCTTATATGTACATCGGCCCACAGGGAATCGTACACGGAACCACGATTACCGTGCTGAATGCCTTCAGAAAAATCAGTAAACAACCAAAAGGCGGCTTATTTGTGACTTCAGGATTGGGCGGAATGTCCGGAGCACAACCAAAAGCAGGAAATATCGCAGGTTGTATTACCGTGTGCGCCGAAGTGAATCCCAAAATCACCCGCATTCGCCACGAACAGAAATGGATCGATGAAATTCATGAAGATATAGAGGTATTGGTAGAAAGAGTGCGAACCGCACAGAAAAATAAAGAAACGGTTTCCTTGGCCTATCTCGGAAATGTGGTGGAAGTCTGGGAGAAATTTGCAGAGGAGGGATTGAAAATCGACATCGGATCGGATCAGACTTCACTTCACAATCCATGGGCAGGCGGTTATTACCCTGCGGGAATTTCTTTTGAAGACTCCAATAAAATGATGGCTGAGAATCCGGATTTGTTTAAAGAAAAAGTGCAGGAAAGTTTGCGGAGACATGCCGCCGCGATTAATCTTCATACAGAAAAAGGTACCTATTTCTTCGATTACGGAAACGCTTTTTTATTGGAAGCAAGCCGCGCCGGAGCCGATGTAATGGCAGAAAATCCCACCTTGGGACGGGAATTCAAATATCCGAGCTACGTACAAGATATTATGGGGCCGATGTGTTTTGATTATGGTTTCGGGCCGTTCCGTTGGGTTTGTGCCAGCGGAAAGCCGGAAGATTTAAGAAAAACCGATGCTATGGCGCGTGAGATTTTAGAAGAAATGATGAAAAATTCACCGGAACAGATTCAGCAGCAAATGGCGGATAATATCCAGTGGATCAAAGGCGCTCAGGAAAATAATCTGGTCGTCGGAAGTCAGGCCAGAATTCTCTATGCGGATGCCGAAGGACGGATGAAAATTGCGGAAGCATTCAACAAAGCCATTAGAAACGGAGAAATTGGTCCCGTGGTTTTAGGCCGCGATCATCATGATGTTTCCGGAACCGATTCACCTTACCGTGAAACATCCAATATTTACGACGGTTCGCGCTTCACGGCAGATATGGCCATTCACAACGTTATTGGCGACAGTTTCCGCGGTGCTACCTGGGTTTCTATTCACAACGGTGGCGGAGTAGGCTGGGGCGAAGTGATCAACGGCGGATTCGGGATGTTGCTGGACGGTAGTGACGATGCCGACAGAAGGCTGAAATCCATGTTGTTCTGGGATGTAAACAACGGAATTTCCCGCAGAAGCTGGGCGAGAAATGAAGGAGCCATTTTCGCCATCAAAAGGGCGATGGAAGCAGAACCGAACTTAAAAGTGACGCTGCCCAATTTTGTCGACGAAAGTCTTTTTTAACGAGATGCAGTAATAAGCTTAAAGTGTTGAAAGAGACGCTGTAATTTTAATCAATTGAGCTTATCAAGGTAAAAATAAATGTTTCAGGTATCAATAAATAGCTATATTTGTATCATAAACTGACTTTAAAAGTAAATGAAATGATAGCGGATATTAAAAAATTCATATTTATACAGAATAATATCGACCGGATTCTGAAAGAGTCTCCGTTCAAAATGAACTATATCATTGAAAAATCGGGCATTAAAAAACCGACTTTCTTCAGAAAACTGAGAGAGAAAAAATTCACTCCGGAGGAACTTCTGGAAATCGCCAAAGCCGTGGAAGTAAAAGAATGGCGCAACGAAACCAAAGAAGAAATCTTGGAATCACTGAAAAAAGCGGAAGAAGATTTTAAAAACGGAAGAGTGTATTCCCATGAGCAGGTAATGGAAAGGATGAGGAAAAGAATTGAGGCATACAGAAATGCAAATTAAGTACAGCGAAACCGCATTCCGGGATTTGGAGGCGATTGAAAATTTTCTGTTATATAAATGGAATGAAACGGTGCTTATGAATTTTGGGGTGGCCTTGGAAAACTGCATAAGAACCATTATAGAAGGAGTTGTTGTTTTTCAGAAATATGAAGATACTCCATATCATAAAATACTTATTACAAGACACAACACGCTTATTTACAGGATTGAAAACGACACACTTCATATCGTCCGCATCCTCCAAAACTTTCAAAATCCTGACGATAATTACGAATCCCTAACCGACGAATAAGTTCCTGTGTGCTTTATATTTATTATTTCATCAGGATCACCTAATTTTGCCTACATTTAAATAAAAGCACTTATGATTACACTTTTTGCCCGGACGATATTCATCCTATCGCTGTTTTCCGCAGCGCTTTTTTCTGCCCAAACAGGAAGCCTGAACATCAATGTCTTTGATGATTTCTCAAAAAAACCTTTAGCAGCGACGGTTACAGTCACTTCCTCCGGACAGGAGTTTTCGGGTGAGGGAAATGTGATACTCCCGGATTTGCCCGCAGGAAATTATAGTTTTCAGATCTCTGCCGAAGGATATCAGAACGGTTCCCTAAATGATATTTCCGTGGTTCCCAACCAAAACCTTACGTTTTCCATCGGGCTTCAGAAAACCACCACCAGTGAACAGGAAATCGAAGCGGTGGTCATCACGGCCAGAGTGTACAAAACTACTGCAGAAAGCCCGGTGTCCCTTCGAAACATTACCAGTGAAGAAGTGCAGAAAAATGCCGGTTCCAACCGTGATATTTCAAAAGCCATTCTTTCCCTCCCCGGAGTAGGATCCACGGCAACCTTCCGAAACGACCTTTTTATTCGCGGCGGAAGTTCAGCAGAAAATAAATTTTATATCGACGGCATCGAGGTTCCGGTCATCAATCATTTTCAAACTCAGGGAGCGAGCGGCGGTCCGCGGGGTTTGATTACCATTGATTTTATTAAAGATGTGGACTTCTACAGCGGTGCTTTTCCCGCCAAACGGAACGGAACCCTTTCTTCGCTTTTTGAATTTAATTTAAAACAGGCGCGTAAGGATAAAATAGGTTACAAAGCGGTGATAGGCCTGGATGATATGCAGCTGATGGCCGATGGCCCGCTTTCTAAAGACCAAAGCTGGACCGGGCTTTTCAGCGTGAGGAAATCGAATCTCCAGTTGCTTTTCAAAGCGATCGGATTGCCGTTTCTGCCAAGTTATTATGATTCCACTTTCAAGGTTTCAAAGAAATTCAAAAACGGAAATGAATTGTATTTCATTGGATTAGGCGCTCTGGATGAGTTTAAATTTAATGAAAATGCAAAAGCTACGCTGAACAATCAGACTCTGATTGAAAGACTTCCCGTATCGCCGCAGTGGAATTATACCATTGGCGCCGGATACCGTCACCTGGCAGAAAACGGAAACTGGCTCTTCACCTGGAGCAGAAATATGCTGGACAATAAGGCGACGAAATACTACCGGAATATCGAAACACCAGCGAATCTCCTCACCCGTTACCACTCCCAGGAAAGTGAAAATAAAATCCGGATCGACCGCAACTTCCGCCTTGGCAATTTTCAGCTGAGTGCCGGAACGAACGTGAACTTTGCCCGTTATTTCAATGATTCTGATTTGCGGATCATTACCCAGGGCGGCCCGGTGATCGATAACTATCTTTCCGATCTCAACCTGACACAATATGGGTTCTATCTGCAGGGTTCACGGAAACTGCTAGACAGTAAACTGGAACTTTCCGGAGGACTCAGAATCGATGGAAGCGATTACTCAAAACTCACGTCCAATCCTCTGGAACAGTTTTCACCCAGAATTTCCGCCAGATATCGTTTTGCAGAGCGTTTTGCCCTGAACCTGAATGGGGGAATCTACCACATGTTGCCTTCCTATACGGCGTTAGGATTTATTCAGAATGGAAATCTCATCAATCAGAACACGTTGAAATACATCCGAAACGAGCAGATCGTCGGAGGAATTGAATTTAATGGAAAAAATAACCTGCGCATCACTGCTGAAACCTATTACAAGAAATACAAAAACTATCCTTTCTCGCTTCGCAACGGGATTTCCCTTGCCAATGTGGGCGGTGATTTCGGAGTAGTAGGCGCCGAACCTTTGGACAGCAGAGGAGTGGGGGAAACCTATGGTGTTGAAATTCTCGCACAGAAAAGAACCCTGAACGATTTCTACGGAATCGCATCTTATACTTTCGGACACTCCAGATTCAGTGATATAAACGGCAGCCTGAAACCTTCCAGCTGGGATAGTCGCCATATTGTTTCCCTTACAGGTGGAAAATACTTCAGCCGCAACTGGAATATTGGCGCAAGGTTCAGAATGCAGACCGGCCTTCCGGAAACACCGTACGACATCGCCAGAAGCCAGCTGGTGAACGTCTGGAATATTGCCAACGCGCCGGTGTCCAATTACGCGCTTTTGAATTCCCAACGCGGAAATGTGGTGCATCAGCTCGACATCAGAGCTGAAAAGAAATGGATTTTCAGCAAATGGCAAATGACTTTCTATGTTGATGTGGTGAATGCCTACGGTTCCAAAAGCCCGAGCAGGCTGCCCGTTATTGCGCTGGAAAGAGGTGCTGATGGAAACGGAATTATTGTCAATCCGGGAGCGCCGCAGAATGAACAGGTGTATCAGCTGAATTATGGCGAAAACGACGGCTCAACACCGCTGCCGTATTTCGGATTTATTTTTGAATTCTAACAGGCTCTAAAAAAATACTAAAAAAGATATTCCCTCATCCGCTGTTTCTGAGAAACGAAGGGTGCGGGATCTTTTTTACAAAAGAAGTAAGATACCCTTAACCGGAAGGCATTGCTTTATAAATCCACATTCTTTCTTTCTGTTCCAAAAAAATTCTTTATTTTCGGTTTTTCTAAAATTAAAAGTATGCAAAATCAGCAGGGTTCTGTTTTCGATTCTCAGGTGTTGGGCCATCCTTCGGCATTATTTGTATTGTTTTTCACCGAAATGTGGGAACGTTTTTCCTTCTACGGAATGCGGGTGCTCCTGGTATTATTCCTTACCGCAGGTTTGCTCTCCGATAATCCGGGATGGGAATGGCCGCGAGAAAATGCGCTGGCACTCATCGGAACTTACGGATCACTTCTCTATTTAACGCCACTCGTCGGAGGGTATATTGCCGACAAGTTTACGGGATATCGTATGGCGGTGGTGATTGGCTGTGTCATCATGACGCTGGGACACGCTGCCATGGCGGTGGAAACCAAAGGGTTCTTCTATCTTGGATTGGCTTTATTGGTGATTGGGACCGGTTTCTTTAAACCGAATATTACGTCCATGATTTCCACCATGTACAAAGGAAAAAATGAGAAAAAAGACGGTGCTTACACCATTTTCTATATGGGCGTGAATGCCGGAGCGTTTTTCGGAATGATGCTGTGTGGGTATCTGGGCGAAAACTTCGGCTGGTCCTGGGGATTTGGTCTGGCTGGAATTTTCATGATGTTGGGATGCCTTCAGTTCTGGCTTGCAAAACCCATTTTTGGAAATATCGGTGCGCCTCCGTCACAACTCAAGATGCTGCAGGCAGAAGATGTGGCCGACGAAATTCCGGATATTGCAGGAGGCCCGGTGGTAGTGAACGAAGCTACGGACAAAAGAAATCCTTTCAAACTGCTGGATTATGTTCTTATCGTTGTTTCAGCCGTTGGCGGATTGCTCTATCTTTTTAATGATCCGCTGGAAAAAATTGAAAAAATCAACCTGTTGCCTTTCACCGTAGGAAACCTGAGCGGAACCAGTTTTGTGGTGCTGCTCGCATTGGTATCGTTCCTTATATTGCTCATTTCGCGGATCGCAAGGTATTCCGCCATTACCCGTGACAGAATTATCGCGGTGTGCTTTTGTGGATTGTTTACCGTGTTCTTTTTCATGGCTTTCGAACAATCATTGGGATCCATGACCATTTTTGCAGACAGCTATACCAACCGCGAACTCGAAGGTTCTGCGGCTATGATTTTTAAAATTATCGATGCCTTGCTCACCACAGTTCCGCTCATCATCGTTTCATGGGTACTGCTGAAACTTTTCGGGCAGACCTTTAAAAGAATCAGCGTTTCCAATATCATTTTGGGAATTACCTTCATCGGCATTTGGGCTTTGGTACTGTTCAGGTTGTTCAATAAATTTTCCGAACCGGGCAATACCATTGACGCGTCGTGGTTTGCGATCCTCAATTCCTTCTTTATTATTTCTTTGGCACCTTTATTCTCCAAATGGTGGGAAAGCAAATACAATCCAAGTGCAGGAATGAAGTACGGTTTTGGGCTCATCCTTTTGGGTATCGGCTTTGGTATTCTGGCATACGGCGCGTGGGAAATTCCGCAGGGAGCCATGACGGCAAAAGTGAGCATGATCTTCCTTATTCTGGCGTATTTGTTTCATACCATGGGCGAACTGTGCCTGTCGCCGTTGGGGCTGTCTTACGTCAGCAAACTCGTGCCACCGCGCATGATCGGGTTTATGTTCGGGGTGTGGTATCTTGCCATAGCAGTAGGGCAGAAATCGGCAGGAGCCATGGGCGGAATGATCGATAAAATTTCAAATGAATATTCCATCGGAACCTTCTTTCTCATATTTACGGTCGTACCGATGGGAATGGGATTAATCGCTATACTGCTGAGCCCGGTCATGAAGAAATTGATGCACGGTATCCGGTAAGAGCTTCTATAACCACCCCGTCATCCTCCTGTCGTCGGACGCCACCCCTCCGAAGGAGGGGAATATTTCAGCCTCTTTTGTACTGAGGGAAAAATTCATTCTTTCTAAACAATTAACCCTTAAACGATTAAACGATTAACCAGCAATCAACAAGTTTGCAAATCAGCGATCAGCAATCAGCAGTCAGCAGTCAGCAATCAGCAAATCCACTCTTTCTAAACAACTACGCGCTTAACCAGTGGAATTTTGTCTTTTTACTTCTAAACCTCTAAACCTCTAAGCCTCTAAACAATTAACCGATTAATCCATTAACCAGCAATCAGCAAATTCGCCAACTCGCTCTTTTAAACAATTAACCGATTAATCCATTAACCATTTCTCTGTTTTTTCCCTTCCTTCCTGAACACCAACAGCGGCACATCCAGCCGGAAAGAAAGTTGTTCCGTTTTGCTGGGTGAAAAAATCTTTTCCCAGAATTTCTTTTCCTGATGGGTAAACATGACCACTACCGAAGGTTTTTTTTCGCGGATTTCATCATGAAGATTGGTAATCAGCCTTTGCGTCACATCATGCGCTGGAAAACTCAGTTTAAACCCGTATTCATAGTCTCTTCGCAATGGAGAATCGTCGGAAAAATCCTCATAAGGCCAGGAAAAATGCAGAATCTCAATCTCCGCTTTCAAGGGTTTGGCAAAACCCATTACTTTTTCTATTTCCTGAGGGTAATCCATCAGATCGGAAGCATATAAAACCCTGTTCAACTCATTTTGCTGATTATTAAAAGGTACGGCCATTACCGGAATTTCCGAAGTGGTAATGAGGTTGCCGGTGTTCGTTCCCAGCATTTTTTTAATGCCGCTGGCACCGCGGGTGCTGATGCATATATAACTGATTTCGGGATGCTCTTCACAATAGGCCAGCAGGGAAGTGTCGGCACTGAAACCTTCAACCACTTCCACGGCGTAATGCTTTGGCTGTATGTTAAACTCTGCAAAAACAGTCTGAAGGAAAGTTTCCAGTACTTGTTTTTCGTGTCTTATTTTTCCGGCAATAAAATGATAGAATTCCTGTTCAGACATTCCGCTTTCCCGGTTCACCTGCAGGACATGCATAAACAGAAGCGTCACTTCCTCCTTATCAGCCCATTGAAGCGCAAACTTCAATCCGGCTTTTGAGTTATCAGAATAATCGGTAGGAACTAAAATAGTTTTCATAATATCGGTCTTTTATCACCTGAAATTTACGAACAATCCTGCGATAAAACAAGGAATATTTTTCATCAGCTGAGATTAATCGATTAACCGATTAATCGTTTAATCGTTTAACCAATTAATCAGCAAATCAGCGAATAAGCAAATTCGCTCCTCTAATCGATTAACCAATTAATCAGCAATCAGCCATCAGCAATCAGCAATCAGCAAATTTGCAAATCAGCAAATTCGCAAAACAGCAAATTCGCTCCTCTAACCGATTAACCAATTAATCAGCAATCAGCCATCAGCCATCAGCAAATTAGCAAATCCGCAAATTCGCTCCTCTAACCGATTAACCAATTAACCAGCAATCAGCCATCAGCAATCAGCAAATTTGTAAATGAGCAAATCAGCAAATTCGCTCCTCTAACCGATTAACCAATTAACCAGCAATCAGCGATCAGCAAATTTGCAAATCGGCAAATTCGCTTTTTTTAAGTAATTCCCATCAAAAAAAACCACCCCGTCATCCTCCTTCGTCGGACGCCACCCCTCCGGAGGAGGGGAATATTTCAGCCTCTTTTGTACCGGAGGGAACACATTTCTCTAAACAATTAACCGATTAGTCGATTAACCAATTAACCAACGATTCAGCAAATCCGGTGTTTGAAGCGCGACATTAATCTCTAGAATAATCTGTTATTTAATGATAAATGAAGTTGGAAAGAAAGTAACCGACCTCGGAAACGGAGGCATTAAGAAAATTGTAATTTAATTCGTGAAAAATATTCTTCTGTCCGAAGCGAGCCACAAAAACTCTTTATTTTCCTCAGGATCTTTGCGAGCAAGTTTTAGAATATTTAGAATTAAATTTCAATTTTTAGCCGAGTTTCCAAGTCTTGACTTTTTGGTTCTTTTATCTCAGAGTTTATTTGCTGTTTTTAATGGAATCGATGAATCTGCGATTTGTGTCAAGACAAAAGAACAAGAGAAAAATATCAATCAGCAATCAGCCATCAGCCATTAGCTATCAGCCATTAGCTATCAGCCATTAGCAAATTTATAAATAAGCAAAAAACCACCCCGTCATCCTCCTTCGTCGGCTGCCACCCCTCCGGAGGAGGGGAATATTTCAGCCTCTTTTGTACTGGAGAGAAAAATTCACTCTTTCTAAACAATTAACCGATTAATCGATTAACCGTCAATAAGCAAATTCACTCTTTCTAAACAATTAAACAATTAGCCGATTAACCAATTAACCGATTAATCAGCAAATTTGTAAATGAGCAAATCAGCAAATCAGCAAATCAGCAAATTCACTCTTTCTAAACAATTAAACAATTAACCGATTAACCAATTAATCAGCAAATTTGTCATGCCTGTCTTTACCGTCATCTCCTCATCTTTTTTCTTTATTTTATGAAGAGTTCATGTTATATTATACTTAATTTTGAATATCCATTTGCGTTTTAATATATTTTATATAATTTAGCCATTATCTAAAAAAGTTTTTATTATGAGAAGAATTTATTTTTTAACCGCATTGCTCCTGTTTATAGGGCAGGTCAATGCACAGTATTGCACTCCGGCTTTTGCCAGCGGATGTGGCGGAGGAGATGAAATTAACAGTTTCTCCATTCCTTCAGCTGGCTTCAGCCACCTGAATACCGGATGCTCTACGGGAGCGTATGGCGATTATACATCCCAAACCATTACGCTGGAAATTGGGACACCGTATACCTTTACGGTAACCCATAACTTTAGCGGCCAGCATGTAAGGATCTGGGCAGATTTTGATAATGATCAGGCTTTCACGGATGCTGCGCCTGAATTGATTGCTATGGGATCTTCTGCCTCGGTAGGCGGAGTCAATACCACGACCGGTACCATCAGCATTCCTGGAACAGCAACGCCCGGAACCTACCGCATGAGGGTAGGAAACCGCTACTCCTCGCAACCTGTTCCGTGTAATACAGACGGATGGGGAGAGGTACATGATTACACACTGGTGGTAACAGCACCAGCTTGTTGGGTGCCTTCTTCGCCAGTAGCCGGTACTCCAGGGCTTACTACGGTATCCCTCTCTTGGACTGCAGCTTCTACAGCGCCTGCCAACGGATATGAAGTGTATTACAGCACTTCCAATACGCCGCCTACCCCTACTACGGTATTGGACGCCACCAATTCCGCCACTTCAATGACTCCTTCAGCCGATCTTACAGGGTTGTCTCCTTCCTCCGTTTATTTTGCGTGGGTAAGATCAGCATGTTCCGCTACGGTCAAAAGTGCGTGGGTAGGACCTGTTAGCTTTACCACCGAGTGTGCACCTTTGGCTACCTTGTCAGAAAATTTTGATACTTATCCTACGGGTTCTATTGTCCCTATTTGTTGGGCGAGAATAGTACCTGCAACGGATGCCGGAAGCCAGACCATCAGCAGCAGCACCCCTGCGTCAGGCCTCAGAAATATTTATCAGTATGCGTCTACCGCACAGAATCCTGTCATTGTGGTTCTTCCTGAATTCAGCAACGTGGCGGCGGGAACACACTGGCTTAGATTTAAAGCAAAAGTGAGCACAGGGCCGGGAGCTTTGGAAGTAGGATTCGTAACGGATCCCACAGATGCCAATACTTTCGTCAACCTCCAGACACTGGATATTACCAATACATCATACAACAGCAGTTATTATTCTGTCGTAATCCCGAACTGGATTCCTGCAAACTCGAGACTGGCAGTGAAAAATCCTTCAGACGGTAAATCCTATTATTGGGATGATGTAATATGGGAGGCGACACCCACCTGTTTCCCTCCAACCGGAGTTACTTTTACAGGCCACACCACCAGCAGTGTAACTGTAAACTGGGTGGCACCTGCTACTGCCCCTGCCAACGGCTATGAAGTGTATTACAGCACGTCCAATACCGCACCAACGGCCACTACGGTACTGGATGCTACCAATTCGGTGACTTCCACTTCGTTATCTGCAGCCCTCAACGGCCTTTCATCCGGTACTCAATATTATGTTTGGGTACGTTCCGTATGTTCGGCATCGGATAAAAGCCCATGGTCAATACCGTATATGGTAACGACACCGTGTACCACATTTTCGCTGCCTTATGCCATCGATTTTGAAAATGCCACCATACCGGAGATGCCGGTGTGTACCGTGCGGGAAAATGTAGGCAGCGGAAACAACTGGACCACTTCTTCCCCTAATGCTTATGGATTTACAACCAAAGTGCTGACTTATATATACAACAGTTCAAACGCTGCCAATGCATGGTTCCATACAGGAGGAGTGAATCTTAATGCCGGAACCAGCTACCGTGTCTATTTCAAGTATGCAAAAAACACTACCGGCTATACCGAAAAGCTGAAAATAACCTATGGAACGGCGCAGGACGCCACCACCCAAACCAATGTGATTCATGATTATACTGCCGTTCCCGATATAGCTTCGGCGGTTCAGGCGTATCATGATTTTACGCCTTCCGTTTCCGGTGTATATTATTTAGGGTTTAATGTTTATTCTGATTCCAATCAGTATAATTTATACATTGATGATATTCTTATTATGGAATCGCCAACGTGTATAGAACCCACGGCAGTCACCGTTTCTGCAATTACTACAGGCGGAGCTTCTATTTCCTTTACTCCACCTTCGGTAGTTCCGGGCAACGGTTACCAAGTGTATTACAGTACCTCAAATACTGCACCTACGGCAAGTACCGTTCTGGATGCAACCAATTCTGTAACGGCTCCGACTTCTCCGGCAACACTGACAGGTTTAAATCCTGCGACCACCTATTACGTATGGGTGAGATCAGATTGTGGGGCAGGCGATCTCAGCATGTGGTCGATTGGAACTTCATTCATCACGGCGTGTTTACCGGTGGCCGATTTATTTGAGAATTTCGATTCCTACACTACCGGGTCCATCGTACCAACATGTTGGGCACGAATCGTTCCTGCTTCAAATTCCGGAAGCCAAACCATCACGACCACCACTCCGGCATCAGGAACAAGAAATATCTATCAATATGCTTCTGCTTCACAAAATCCTATCATCGTGGTTCTTCCTTCATTCAGTAATATCAATGCAGGAACACATAGGCTGAAGCTTAAAGCGAGAGTAACCACTGCTCCCGGAGCACTGGAAGTGGGATATGTAACAGATGCAACAGATGCCGCTACTTTCGTCAATATTCAAACATTAACCATTACCAATACAAGTTATAACAACGATTATTACTCGGTTACGGTTCCCAACACGGTCCCTGCCAATGCAAGACTGGCGATTAAAAACGCTACAGATGCCAAATCTTATTATTGGGATGATGTAGTATGGGAGCAGATCCCTGGTTGTGGAGATGTTACAGCACTTACTGCGTCTAACCCTACCTTAAACGGTGCAGATCTGATGTGGACGGCTCCTTCAACGGCACCTGCAGGCGGATATGAGATCTACTACAGTACTTCAGCTACGCCTCCTACGGCCTCTACGGTACTGGATGCATCCAATTCATTTACGTCTCCTACAGTAGGAATGACCACAACAGGAATGGCTTCTGCGACTACCTATTATGTATGGGTGAGATCAGTGTGTTCTGCAACAGAAAAAGGAGCCTGGTCCAATATGGCTAGCTTCTCTACGTTGTGTAATGCAACCACTGTTCCGTATGAACTGAACTTTAACAATGCAGCAGTTCCGGCGTTACCAGCCTGTGGTATTGTCGCTAACGGAGGTACCGGAAACAACTGGACTACCGCAGCAGCTCCTACCGATAGTTCCGGATTCAATTCTCAAGTATTGAGGTATGCCTACCATAGCACGCAGGCAGCTGATGCATGGTTCTTTACCCAGGGAATCAACATGACTGCCGGAACTACGTACTATATTTCTTATAAATACGGAAATAATTCTACTTTCTTTGAAGAAAAAATGAAAGTAGTAGTAGGAAACGGAGCATCACCTTCAGCCATGTTACCGGCGAACGGAGGAACACAGATCGCAGATTATCCGAGCATCATGACGGGTCAGGCGGTAAGTGTGAACAACCTCACCTTCACACCAACAACCTCCGGTGTATATCATGTAGGATTCCATGCGTATTCTGATGCGAATGAATACTATCTGTATCTGGACGATATTCAGGTCACTGCTTCGGCACTGAGCACCAGCGAAATTAAAGCAGATGCGAAGGACGTAAGAGTGTATCCGAATCCGTTCACCGATGTGATCAATATTTCTGATGCAAAAGACCTAAGATCAGTTTCCGTGATTGATGCTTCCGGAAGAATGGTGAAAACCATCGCTTCCCCTCAGGCACAGATCAGACTCGGCGACCTGAAATCAGGCCTATACATCCTGAAGCTGGATTACAAAGACGGAACTGTAAAAACAGTAAAAGTCATTAAGAAATAAAATGTAAAATTTTATAACACCATGAGCGGCCTCCGGGCCGCTTTTTTTATTTCCCTTCTTACCCCAGACGCTACCGGAGCAAATTCGCTCCACTAAGGATTAACCGTCAATAAGCAAATTTGTAAATAAGCGAATAAGCGAATAGGCAAAAAAGCAAAAAAGCAAAAAAGCAAATTTGTAAATAAGCGAATTCGCTCTTTCTAAAATTCACCAGCAAAAAAACCACCCCGTCATCCTCCTTCGTCGGATGCCACCCCTCCGGAGGAGGGGAATATTTCAGCCTTTCTTGTACTGAGGGAAAAATTCACTCTTTCTAAACAATTAACCCTTAAACGGTTAAACGATTAAACGATTAAACGATTAAACAATTAACCATTTTTTACCTTTTGCCTTTTTACTTCTAAACATTTAAACAACTAACCCCTTAAACGATTAAACGGTTAAACGATTAACCAATAAACCATTTTTTACCTTTTGCCTTTTTACTTCTAAACATTTAAACAACTAACCCCTTAAACGATTAAACGATTAACCAATTAACCAGCGATTCAGCAAATTCGCAAATTAGCAAACTCGCAAAAAAGCAAAGTATAAATAAAAAATCCCGGTCCATTTTACCCCAACCCTAAAAGGAGATGTCCCGGGATTTTTTCGTCTACCAAGAAGAGATCTCAATACTCGCTCTTTCTAAACAACTAACCGATTAATCGTTTAACCATCAAAAAACCACCCCGTCATCCTCCTTCGTCGGATGCCACCCCTCCGGAGGAGGGGAATATTTCAGCCTCTTTTGTACCGGAGCGAACACATTTACTTTCTCTAAACAATTAACCGATTAATCGATTAACCGTCAATAAGCAAATAAGCAAATAAGCAAATAAGCAAATAAGCAAATCAGCAAATCAGCAAATTTGCTCCTTAAACAACTAACCAGTTTTCTTTTACCTTTTGCCTTTTTCCTTTTTCCTTTTTCCTTTAAACTACCTCTGCGAAAATCTGCGAAATAAATCTGCGGAAATCTGCGTGAAATAAGCAAATTCGCAAATTCGCAAATTCGCTCCTCTAAAGATTAACCAATTAACTCATTAACTTCCCGTAACATTGCATCCCAAAAAATTATTTTTCTATATTTGCATCAAATAAACTATGAAACACCACATCTCACTCTTTGTAATCGCCTGTACCACGGCTTTGCTCCTGTTTTCATGTAAACCAAAAGAAAACATGGTCTACCTGGAACACCAGCGCCAGCAATACGAGCAGCAGGTACAACAGGCAGTATATCAGGGTTCCCGTCTTCAGGAAGGCGACCTGCTCGATATCAAAGTCACCGCCTACGACGAATACGCCGTACGGCCTTTCAACTTACACTCCATGAACATGGCCACCAGCTCCGGCAACGCCATCAATAACCAGGCAGCGCAAACCGCGCCGCAGGGGTATCTGGTGGACAGAGACGGAAATATTGTATTTCCCGTGATCGGAACCATTTTCGTGAAGGGCATGACCAAGGAACAGCTTCGTGCCGACCTCGAAAAACGGTTGTTGCAATACCTTACCGATCCCCTCGTCACCATCCGCCAGCTCAATTTTAACATTACCGTATTGGGTGAGGTCACCAGACCTGGCCAGTATACCAGTCCTACCGAAAAAGTGACCCTGTTTCAGGCATTAGGTCTGGCAGGCGACATGACCGATTTCGCTGAAAGAACCAACGTCACCCTCATCCGCAACGAAGACGGGGTAGAGCAGACCCATACCCTGGATTTCACCGATAAAAACCTGGTGTCGTCTCCCTACTATTATCTAAAACAGAACGATGTCCTCTATGTGCAGCCCGATGAGATTAAAAAACGGTCTGCCAATGTCGATCCCAACCGGAACCTGTATTTCCAGCTCGGAGGCATCGCCATCAGTGTCGCAACTTTAATCATCACCCTGACCCGATAAACATTTCATGGAATATTTAGATTCAACCCCGGCACAGGAAAAAAACGCAGGCGATCTTAAAAGACAGATTCAGCGCTACCTGCGCTACTGGCCCTGGTTTCTGGGCACCGTCCTCCTCGCGTTGACCATTGCCTACCTTTACCTGAGATACACCACTCCTCAGTTTATGTCAAAATCTTCCCTCTATGTGCAGACCACCACAGGAGGAAAGAAAGGGGATTTCACCGGTCTTTCCGATATGCAGGCCATGGCGCTTCCGTCGGGTTTCGGAACCAATGAGGTGGATAATGAAATTTCCATCATCCAGAGCAAGCCGCTCATGCTGAATGTGGTAAAGAAACTCAATCTGGAGATTAAGCTAGTGAAGGAAGGAAACATCCGGGAAGCCGACTGGTATGTGGATGCGCCTGTCAAAGGATCAGTGATCTCATTGAAAAACCCAAGAAATTTTAAATTTAAAGAATACACACTCACTCCTCTGAAAGGCAATGCCTTCAAACTCAACGGGGGTAAAAAAGAAATCTCAGGCTATTACGGTGCGCCGGTGAAAGACGAGTTCGGATCTTTTGTCCTGCACCGCATTTCGGGTACTTCTTTCACCGAACCGCTGAAAATGGTCGTCACCAATCCCCGGATCGTGGCCGACCGGGTAGAGGCTTCTATTAGCGTGGTGATTCCGCAAAAGAAATCCTCCATCCTCGAACTTTCACGGGTAGGGGTCGATCCGGTCCGCTCAGAAGACATTCTCAACGAGGTGATGGCACAGTACAACGCCGAGGGCATCCGCGACCGGAATGCCGAAGCCGTTGCCACGGCGCGGTTTGTAGATGAAAGACTGGATTTGATCACCAAAGAACTGGGAGGCATCGAATCCCAGAAAGAAAATTTTAAAGAAGCCAACCGTATTGCGGATCTTGAGGCGCAGGCACAGTTGAGTTTGAGAGATGCGAGCGAGAATACCAAAAAACTGATGGACCTCAGTACCCAACTGGAAATGGTGGATGCCGTATTGCAGGCAGCCAATTCGTCGGGTGAACAACTGTTACCCACCAATGTGGGCATGCCCTCCGGGCTGGATCCCATCATCAATGAGTACAACCAGTTGGTATTGACCAGAAACCGGACGGCCAAACAGGCGACCGGTGCCAATCCTTCCATTGTGCAGTTCAATAAAGACATTGCGTCCATGCGCGACCTGATCCGCGATAATCTCAGAAAATCCAAAGCGGGCCTTCAGCAGGCCATTGGCCAGGTGCAGGGGCAAATCAGCAAATCCTCGGGCGATCTCAGCCGCTTTCCACAACAGGAAAGAATGTTCAGAAACATTGAAAGACAGCAGAACCTGAAGGAAGCCCTTTTCCTCTACCTTCTTCAGAAAAGAGAAGAAACCTCCCTTGCCATGGCGGTCACCGCTCCCAAAGCCAAAGTCGTGAACCCGGCGTATACTCAAGGTGCGCCTGTAGCCCCGAAAAAGAACATCGTCTATCTGGCGGCGTTATTATTAGGTTTATTGGTACCCGGAGCCATTCTCTACACCCGTTTTGCACTGGATACTTACGTACACAACCGAAAACAGATCCGTCAGGCGATTCCCGATGCGGTCATTCTGGGCGAAATTCCCAATGCCGGGAAGGACAGCGATGCCCTCATCCAATACAACGATTTCTCTTCCTTTGCCGAGGCTTTCCGCATCATGTTTACCAACATGAAATTCATGCTCAAAAAAGTCCCTCAGGGCCAGGCTCCCGTCATCCTCGTCACTTCTTCGGTGAAAGGGGAAGGGAAAACCACCATCAGTGTCAATACCGCACTCACCCTCGCACAGAATCGTAAAGTGCTCCTGATTGGAGCCGATATCCGAAATCCCCAGTTGAAACGCTTCATGGAAGTGACCCGCATCGGGTTGTCCGATTTTCTGGCAGACGCGTCCATGCCGGTGCAGCAGGTCATCGCGGTGTCGCCGTTTTCTGAAAAACTGGACATCATCCACAGCGGAACCATTCCGCCGAACCCAACCGAACTGCTCGACAGCCCGAAATTCGGAACCATGTTGGAGGAACTGAAAACCCAGTACGATTATATCGTGATCGATACGGCTCCGGTAATGATGGTGAGCGACAGCTACAGCCTGATGGAATATGCCGACCTCCTCCTCTTCGTGATGCGCGCCGAACATACCGACAAGGAAATGCTGGAGTTCGCAGATCAGCTGATGCACGACAAAGCCAAAGGCAAAATGGGCATCGTCCTCAACGATGTGCAGGACATGCACCTCAGCTACGGCAACAAATACGGCTACGGCTACTACACTGAATCCCGGTCTAACAAGAAATCGTGGCTCTCCCGAATGAAAATATAGAAAAGGGTTAAACGATTAATCGGTTAATCGATTATGTAAGCAATAAAACTAACCAAACATGAGAAAGTACTCATTTGAAAAATTAGACGTATACATGGCTTCGCTCGATTTTTCGGTGAAAATAAGAGGCATCGTCGGTACCTTTCCTAAGGAAGAGCGGTATGATCTCACACAACAGATGAAAAGAGCTGCTGACAGTCTTGGGACCAACATTGCGGAAGGGTCGGGTAGAGCTTCGAATAATGACCAGGCACACTTTACCAATATGGCGTACGGATCCGGGATGGAAATGATTCATCACCTCAACCTCGCCAGAAGGATGGAATATATCTCTGAAATGATCTATTCAGAAGTCAGAATAGAACTGGATAAAATCATCAGTCAGTTGAACGCCTTATACCGGTATCAGGTGAATAACAGCCAAACATTAAAAACCAAAGTAAAACGCTAATGCTAACCAATTAATCGCTTAAACGCTTAAACGCTTAAACAATTAACCAAACAATAAACTATGACCCATCAAATTGCGATCATCGGCTTAGGCTACGTGGGGCTTCCTTTAGCAAGGCTCATGGCTACCAAATTTCCGGTGGTCGGCTTCGATATTCATCAGGAGCGGATTGCCGAATTGAACTCCGGTACCGATTCGACTCTGGAGGTAGAAGACAAAATCCTACAAGCCGTTCTTGTCAAAGAAAATCCTTTTACAGACCCAGCTAAACAAGTAAACGATTCATCAGTTAATCCCTCAAAAGGATTGTATTGTTCCGCATCCGTTTCAGACATCGCCAATGCCAATGTTTACATCGTCACGGTACCTACTCCCGTAGACAAGAACAACCGTCCGGATTTAACGCCGCTTTATAAAGCCAGTGAAACCGTGGGCAACGTGCTGAAGAAAGGAGACATCGTGATCTATGAATCTACAGTCTATCCGGGCGTTACTGAAGAAGAGTGCGTGCCGGTCTTGGAGAAAGTTTCTGGTTTAAAATTCAATGAGGATTTCTTCTGTGGATATTCGCCGGAACGCATTAATCCTGGTGATAAGGAAAAGACCGTAGAAAAAATATTAAAAGTAACATCCGGTTCCACACCGGAAATCGGAAAAATAGTGGATGATTTATACAAATCAGTGATCACAGCCGGAACCCATTTAGCGCCCACCATTAAGGTTGCAGAAGCATCTAAAGTTATTGAAAATGCGCAACGCGACATCAACATTGCTTTTGTGAACGAACTGGCAAAGATTTTCTCCCTCATGGACATTGACACCCACGAAGTTTTGAAAGCCGCCGGTACCAAATGGAACTTTCTGCCTTTCAAACCCGGTCTGGTCGGCGGGCATTGTATCGGCGTAGATCCTTTTTACCTTGCACAGAAGGCGCAGGAGATTGGGTATTATTCTGAACTGATCTTGGCCGCGAGAAGACTCAACGACTCGATGGGGCCTTTTGTCGCCTCACAGGTGATTAAACTGATGATTAAAAAAGGAATTCAAATCAATGGGGCAGAAGTGCTCATGTTGGGGATCACGTTTAAGGAGAACTGCCCTGACATCCGCAATACCAAAATCATTGATGTGATTCAAAGCCTGGAAGACTACGGCGTTAAAGTAACCATTTTTGATCCCTGGGCCCATCCGGAGGAAGTACAGCACGAGTACGGCTTGGAATCAATTCAGGATATTAATAATTTAAAAAGCAGCGAATATAAATTTGATGCCATCGTGCTAGCCGTTTCTCATAGTGAATTTATGGAAATTGAGATGGAGCCAATGAAGAAGGAGTTAGCAGTGGTATATGATGTGAAGGGTATCTTACCTGCAAGTGACTCAAAATTATAAATAATGAATATCTTACACCTTATCGGTCGCTCTCAGGAGCTTTTTGAGCAGGATATTCTAGCCCATGAGGAAATACTGCAAAAAGCGGTTTCATCTTCCCGTTTTTTGGTAATCGGAGGAGCAGGCTCCATTGGTTCAGCAACGACCAAAGAAATATTTAAACGAAATCCGCGAAAACTTCATGTGGTGGACATCAGTGAGAACAACATGGTCGAATTGGTGCGCGATATCCGCAGTTCATTTGGATATATTGATGGAGACTTCCAGACTTTCGCTCTGGACATTGGATCTGTTGAGTATGATGCATTTTGGGAGGCAGACGGCGGTTATGATTATGTTTTGAATCTTTCCGCATTAAAGCATGTTCGCAGTGAAAAAGATCCTTATACTCTAATGAGAATGATTGACGTGAATATTTTTAATACGGATAAAACTTTACAGCAGGCCATTGATAAAGGGGTTAAAAAATACTTCTGTGTTTCAACTGATAAAGCCGCCAACCCCGTCAACATGATGGGCGCATCAAAACGGATTATGGAAATGTTTTTGATGCGGAAAAGCAAAGAGATGACCATCTCTACGGCCCGTTTTGCCAATGTTGCCTTTTCAGATGGCTCTCTTTTGCACGGATTTAATAAACGTATTGAAAAGAAGCAACCTATCGTTGCACCCAATGATATTAAAAGATACTTTGTGATTCCTAAAGAATCGGGAGAATTGTGTTTGATGTCTTGTATTTTTGGTGAAAACAGAGATATATTCTTTCCGAAATTAAGTGAGAATTTACACCTGATCACTTTTGCTGAAATTGCTGAAAAATATCTTGCCGAAATAGGATATGAACCTTATTTGTGTAAAGATGAAGAAGAAGCCAGAGCTTTGGTTGAAACGTTACCACAACAGGGAAAATGGCCTTGTCTTTTTACCACAAGCGACACCACAGGAGAGAAAGATTTTGAGGAATTTTTCACCGATAAAGAAACCCTGGATATGGATCGTTTCGAAAATTTAGGCGTGATTAAAAACGAACTGAATATTGAAGAAGACAAACTTAATTTATTTGAAACCAGAATCAATGAATTAAAGGCTGCCCGAAAATGGAATAAGGAAGAAATTGTAGATCTGTTCTTTACCATGATTCCTGATTTCGGACATAAAGAAACGGGGAAGTATTTGGATTCAAAAATGTAATGATGGACACGACGCAATTAGTCTCTTTTGTGAGAGAGCATTTTAATACGAACCAATTCATTCCTTTGCACGAACCGCGTTTTCGTGGTAATGAAAAGAAATATGTAGCAGAAACCATTGATTCTACATTTGTATCTTCTGTAGGAGCATTTGTAGATCAGTTCGAAAATAGGATGCAGGACATTACAGGCGCAGCGAAATCTGTGGCGGTGGTGAATGGTACTGCATCATTACAGGTAGCTTTGAGATTGGCTGGGGTAAAAAAAGATGAAGAGGTTCTCACACAGGCACTCACGTTCATTGCGACAGCTAATGCCATTGTTTATAACAATGCTATTCCGGTTTTTCTGGATGTAGATTTAGATACCATGGGACTTTCACCAAAGGCAGTCGAAAATTTTTTAGAAGAATTTGGCGAACTTCGTGAAGACGGTTGCTACAATAAATCGACCGGCCGAAGAATTGCGGCCTGTATGCCGATGCATACTTTTGGTTTTCCGGTTCATTTAGATGGATTAATGGCGGTTTGCAACAAATGGAAAATTCCGTTGGTAGAAGATGCTGCTGAATCTTTGGGAAGTTTTTACAAAGGAAAACATACAGGAACCATCGGTTTAATCAGTGGTTTTTCATTTAATGGCAACAAAGTAGTCACCAGTGGTGGCGGTGGAGCCATAGTTACTAATGATGTTGAATTAGGAATTCAGGCAAAATATCTGACGACTACGGCAAAACGCCCGCATCCCTACGAGTTTTTTCACGACGAATTGGGATATAATTTCAGGATGCCCAATCTGAATGCAGCTTTGGCTTGTGCTCAATTGGAATCATTAAATGGTTTTTTGGAAGACAAAAGAATTTTAGCCAATAAATATGCTGAGTTTTTCAAAGACTCAGGAATCAAATTTAAACAAGAAACCGCCTACACAAAAGCAAATTATTGGTTAATGTGTGTTGAACTTAAGAACAAAGCCGAAAGAGAAGAATTTCTTAAAAATACCAATGATCAAAGCATCATGACACGTCCGATTTGGAATTTGATGTACCGTTTGCCAATGTATGCAAATTGCCAGCGTGATGCGCAGGCCAATGCCGAGTTTTTAGAAGAAAGAATTGTAAACATACCAAGTAGTGCCAGATAAAAATTCCATAGCGATAATAGGATATTCAGGACATTCTTTTGTTGTTTTAGATGCAGCACAACAGATGAGCTTGGAAGTGATGCACTATTGTGAAAAGAATCAGGCTTCTTTCAACCCTTTCGGGATGAATTATCTTGGGGATGAAGGAAGCGAATCTTTTAATTGGAATGCTGTTGATGGCTTTATCTTAGGAATTGGTGACAATAAAATCCGTCAGAAAGTAGCAGATTTAATTGTATCCAAGAAGAAATCATTATTAAATGTGATTCATCCGTCGTCTGTTATAAGTAATTATGCGATCTTTGGAAAGGGGAATTTCTTTGCTGCAAATGTTGTAGTGAATGCATTAGCAAAAATTGGTGACAATTGTATTTTAAATACTGGATGTATTGTGGAACACGAATGTGTTATCGCAAATGGAACTCACATCGCACCGGGAGCGGTTTTAGCAGGAAACGTTAGTGTGGGTGAAAATTCATTTATTGGAGCTAATTCAGTTGTGAAACAAGGCGTGAAAATTGGTAGGAGAGTAACGGTGGGTACAGGAAGTGTAGTCATTAAAGATATTCCTGATAACGAAGTCTGGGTGGGGAATCCCGCTAAAAAACTAATATAGATGAAGAGCGTATTAATTATTGCAGAAGCAGGGGTAAATCACAATGGTAGTTTGGAAAATGGTTTCAGGCTTATTGACGCCGCCGTAGATGCAGGCGTCGATTATGTTAAATTTCAGACTTTTAAATCAGAAGCTTTGGTTTCCAGAGGTGCAAAGAAAGCGGAGTACCAAATTCAAAACACCGCAAATGCCACTGATTCGCAGTTGGAGATGCTGAAGAAACTGGAGCTGTCTCATCAAGATCATGATGCACTAATTAATTATTGTAAGCAGAAAGATATACAGTTCTTTTCTACCGCTTTTGATTTAGAATCACTGCAGTATCTGAAAGAAATAGGTTTGCAATTGGTGAAAATCCCTTCAGGAGAAATTACCAATTTGCCTTATCTAAGAAAAGCAGCCTCTTTATTTTCGGAAGTGATTTTATCCACCGGAATGTGTACGATGGAGGAAGTAGAAGCAGCGGTTTCTGTGTTCAAACAACGCGGTGTGGATAACATAACCATCTTGCATTGCAATACTGAATATCCCACGCCGATGGAAGATGTTAACTTAACGGCCATGCTTGCTATTCAGCACAAGTTTCAGTTGCCCGTTGGTTATTCAGACCATACTTTAGGAATTGAGGTGCCAATTGCCGCAGTGGCCTTTGGAGCGACGGTTATAGAAAAACATTTCACATTAGATAAAACAATGGAGGGACCGGATCATACCGCTTCCTTAGAGCCTAACGAATTAAAAAATATGGTGAAAGCAATCCGTAATGTTGAACGGGCAATCGCCGGGAGCGGAATAAAAGAGCCTTCGCCATCGGAAATAAAAAATATAAACATCGCTAGAAAAAGTATTGTAGCAAAAACCGGTATTAGAAAAGGAGAGGTTTTTACCGAAAACAACCTTACGGTAAAAAGACCCGGTAATGGAATTTCTCCTATGAAATGGGATGAAGTGATCGGAAAGGAAGCAGCAAAAGATTATTCAACAGACGATTTAATAGAAATATGAGAAAAGTTTGTGTAATTACTGCTACTCGAGCAGAATATGGTTTACAGAAACCTCTGATGCAGCTTATCAAAGAATCAGATCAATTGCAATTACAGATTATTGCAACGGGTGCACATTTGTCACCTGAATTCGGGTTGACCTATAAAAACATTGAAAATGATGGTTTTATTATTGATGAAAAAGTAGAGATACTTTTATCATCCGACACGCCTGCAAGCATTGTAAAAACCATGGGAATGGCAATGATGGGAATGGCAGATGTTTTACCTAGACTGAATCCCGATTTAATTGTTATTTTAGGAGACCGATACGAAATGCTGTCAATTGCTTCGGCGGCTACTATTTTTAAAATTCCGATCGCGCATTTGCATGGCGGTGAAATTACTGAAGGAGCGTATGATGACGCAATCCGGCATTCAATAACTAAAATGAGTCATCTTCATTTTACTTCTACCGACGAATATAAAAACAGAGTCATTCAAATGGGCGAAAATCCTGAAAATGTATTCAATGTTGGGGCAATTGGTTTAGATAACATTCGTGATTTGAAACTACTTTCGAAGGAGGAATTAGAGGCAGATTTAGATATTAAATTTAAGAAATACAATTATCAGATTACTTTCCACCCAGAAACTTTAGGGAATTTGTCTTCAGCAGAGCAATTTCAGAATTTATTGAATGTTATCGAAAAACAAGAAGATAGTTTTTTTATTTTTACAAAAGCGAATGCTGATACAGACGGACGAATCATCAACCAAATGATTGATGATTTTGTAACAAAACATTCTGATAGTGCTAAAGCTTTTAATTCTTTAGGAACATTACGTTTTTTATCAACAGTGAAAATCTGTGATGCTATTGTAGGGAACAGTTCCAGTGGTATTTTGGAAGCTCCATCTTTGTTTACCCCAACCATTAATATTGGTGACAGACAGAAAGGAAGAACACAAGCTTCAAGTATCATTAATATAGATAACTCGGAAGAAGGAATTTCTTCAGGATTTGAATTAGTGAAAAAAATAATCGCAGAAGACCAACTTTCTGATATGAAAAACCCTTACGATAATGGGGGTGCAGCTCAAGAGATTTTAAATAAAATTATCGATTATAAAATCATTCAAACCAATAAATCTTTTTACAATTTATCATGAATATAGTTGAAAAACACATTATTTATTTTGGGCAATCTGTAAGAGATGCGCTCATAAAGCTAGATGAAATAGCTCCATCTTCTATTCTATTTGTGATAGATAAAGATGGAAAACTATTAGGATCATTAACAGATGGTGATTTGCGAAGAGGTTTTATAAAAGGTCTTGGGTTTGAAAACAAATTATTAGATTTTGTTCAAGCATCACCAATTTCAATAAAGCATAATGAGTATGATCTTAATCAATTGGAAAAGTTCAGGAAAGATTTGTTAAAAATTATTCCAATCATTAATGATGACAAAGTTATAGTTGATATTCTAGATTTCAGTTTAAGAAAAACATTGATTCCTGCAGATGCTGTTTTAATGGCGGGCGGAGAGGGAAAACGCTTACGTCCGTTAACTGAAAATACACCAAAACCACTTTTAAAAGTAGGTGACAAACCAATAATTGAGTACAATATTGACCGTTTAATTAATTTTGGAATCAAAACAATTAATTTAAGTATTAATTATTTAGGTGAACAATTAGTTGATTATTTTGGTACTGGAGAATCAAAAGGAATTGACATAAAGTATGTGAAGGAAGATAAACCTTTAGGTACCATAGGATCAATATTATTGGTTGAGAATTTTCACAATGACGATATTATAGTAATGAACAGCGATTTATTAACGAACATTGATTTTGCTGATTTCTTTAAAACATATAAAGAATCAAATGCCGATATGTCTGTTGCTACAACATCATATCATGTTGATGTGCCTTACGCTGTATTAGAAGTTGCAGATGGTGTAGAGGTAAAATCATTAAAAGAGAAACCAAGGTATACTTATTATTCCAATGCAGGTATTTATATAATTAAAAAGGAAATTTTAAAAATGATACCAGAAAATCAGTTTTACGATATTACCGATTTAATGGAACGTGTTTTGGAAATGAACTTAAAGTTAGTAACATACCCAATCAACTGCTATTGGTTAGATGTTGGCAAATACGAAGATTTTAAAAAGGCTCAAGAAGATATTAAACATATAAAGCTGTAATATATGAATAAAAATATATTAGTAGTAATTCCTGCTCGGGGTGGCTCTAAAGGAATTCCTAGGAAAAATATTAGGATTTTTAAAGACAAGCCATTAATCGGGCATACAATTGATTTTGCAAAAGAGTTTTTTACTAATGATTCAATTTGTGTTTCAACTGATAGTTATGAGATTAAAGAAGTAGCTGAAGAATATGTTCCTCTTAATTTCATAAGACCAGCTGAATTTGCTACAGATACTTCGTCAAGTTATGATGTTTTAATACATGCAATTAATTTTTACGATAAAAAGGATATTTCGTTTGAGTATGTATTACTTTTGCAACCAACAACACCCTATCGAAGTGCTGAACATTTGAAAGAGATATTAGAAATAAAATTTGAAA
>JAANMX010000953.1_pt1 | contig 35434 bp, 32 predicted proteins | sample 7279681 | NCBI WGS metagenome assembly JAANMX01 (sample SAMN14094542, study PRJNA606508) | bioreactor metagenome | isolation source: A lab-scale SPAN reactor treating ammonium-rich wastewater day 351 | place: Ireland: Galway | collected 2018-01-01 | reverse complement strand
CGCCGCCATCAGCGCGTTCTCGGTCGCCCCGACCGAGACCAGCGGAAAGTCGATCACCGCGCCCCTGAGGCCGCCCGAGGGTGCCTTGGCATGGACATAGCCCTCGCGCAGGTCGAGTTCCGCCCCCATCGCCTCGAGCGCGCGCAGGTGCAGGTCCACCGGCCGGGCGCCGATGGCGCAGCCACCGGGCAGGGACACGACGGCATGGCCGTCGCGCGCCAGCATCGGCCCCAGCACCAGGATCGAGGCGCGCATCTTGCGCACGATGTCGTAATCGGCCCGGTGGCTGGTCAGGTCGTGGCTCGACAGCGCCAGCACCTGCCCGTCCTGGAGGCTGGCGACCTCGGCCCCCAGCGATTGCAGGAGCGCGGTCATGGTGCGGATGTCTGAAAGCCGCGGCGCATTGGTCAGCGTCAGCGGCTGGTCGGTCAGCAGGGTCGCCGGCATCAGCGCCAGGCAGGCGTTCTTGGCGCCGGCGATCGGGATCTCGCCCTTGAGCGGCCCGTTCCCCCTTACAATGATCTGGTCCATCTATTCCTCGTTCGTGGGCGCTTGCCGGCTTGGCGGCATCCCTGGCCCATGCTGCTCGTTCGTCGTTTCCGCCGATGTCCCGGCCCGCGCGCGCCCCTGCGCCTTGCGCCGCGCGAGATTGGCCCGCAGCGCGGCCTTGAGCCGCGCTTCGCGTGTATCGTCCTGGGGATCGCGGGGTGTTCTTGTCATGCCTTTCTGTTAGCGTCCTTGCCGGCTTGCGTCCAGCGGCGGCGCCCTGGCCGCGCGGCGATCGGCAACGATCGGCGAAATGCATTTTTCCCGATCTTCCCCCTTGCACGCCCGGCACAGTCGGTCTAAAGCCCCGTCCACGGCGCTGCGGTAGCTCAGTGGTAGAGCACTCCCTTGGTAAGGGAGAGGTCGAGAGTTCAATCCTCTCTCGCAGCACCATCCCATCCCTTCAGATACTGGCCTTCAGACCCTGGGACTTCCTGCATTGCAGCGGCTTGCCGGTGCAGTTGATGCGTGCCGGGGCGCAGTTTGCGGATTAGCCGTGCGAGCCTGCCGACCCTGTCGCAGCTGCCGACGGGCGGCCCGGAAACGCAAGCGGTGCCCGCTCGCAGGCCCGTTTCCGAGCCGGTTCCGGGGCAGGAAGCCCCCGGCCCTCTGCCACGGTCTCCTCGACGGAAAAGCGCCGCGATTTCCAGCGTGTCCTGTGGGTTACGCAGCCCCTTGAAGACGGCCGCCTCGCCCTTGCGCGACCTTGTGCGACGAGGTCGCAGGGATGCTGTTCCCGCCCCAGTGCCCTGTCCGTCGCGTCGGCGGCAGGGCGGATGGTCCGGCGAGAAGCCCGGAGGCGTCCGCCCCGCCCTACTGCTTGCGTTCCCAGCGGCCGCCGGCCTCGGACCAGTATTCCGCGGCGACATCCTCGGCCTTCAGCGCCCGCCATTGCGTCCGGGCGCGCTCCAGCGCCTCTGCGTCATTGCCGTCGAAGACGATGCAGGCGCGTTCCAGCGCCAGGCATTCGGCACCCGACACCCCGGCCCCGTCCAGCGCGATCAGGCAGCGCGGGTCATTGGCGGCCGCCTGGCCCTCGACGGTCAGCAGCACCGGCTGGCGGGCGTCATGCGGCCCGCCGGCCAGGCCATGCGGCAGGAAGCCCTCGCCCAGCCACAGCCGTTCGTTCAGGGCCACCTGCCGCGCCCGGTCCCTGCCCCGCAGCTCGACCCGCCAGCCCGCCTGCAGGCTCTTGCCGATCAGCATCGGCAAGAGCTGCACCGGGCCCGAGCGGGTCAGGTGATAGAACAGGGCCGAGCCCATCAGCCCCGCCTTTCGAAACGGTCGCGCACCAGCCGGTCCAGCGTCATCACCCCCCAGCCGGATGCGCCCTTGGGCGCAAGCCCGGTCTCGGCGGGCGGCAGCGCCACCCCGGCAATGTCCAGATGCACCCAGGGCAGGCCCTCGCCCACGAAACGCTGCAGGAACTGCGCCGCGGTGATCGAGCCGGCCGCGCGACCGCCGGTGTTCTTGATGTCGGCCAGGCGCGAATCGATCAGCTTGTCATAGGCCGGGCCCAGCGGCAGGCGCCAGGCGCCCTCGCCCTCGGCCTTGGCGGCGTCCAGCACCGCAGTGGCGAAGGCGTCGTCGTTGGAAAACACGCCGGCATTCTCGTGCCCCAGCGCGATGATGACGGCGCCGGTCAGCGTCGCCAGGTCGACCAGCGCGGCGGGCTTGAAGCGTTGCTGCGCATACCAAAGCACATCGGCCAGCACGAGCCGGCCCTCGGCATCGGTGTTGATCACCTCGATCGTGTCGCCCTTCATCGAGCGGACGATGTCGCCCGGACGCTGGGCGCGCCCGTCGGGCATGTTCTCGACCAGGCCGACCAGGCCCACGACATTGGCCTTGGCCCGGCGCAGCGCCAGCACCCGCATGACGCCGGCAACCACGCCCGCGCCGCCCATGTCCATGGTCATCTCTTCCATGCCGGCGGCGGGCTTGATCGAGATGCCGCCGGTGTCGAAGACCACGCCCTTGCCGACCAGCGCCAGCGGCGCGGCATCGCCGCCGCCGTTCCAGCGCATGACCACGACCTTGGACGGGCTTTCGGAACCCTGCCCCACGGCCAGCAGCGCGCGCATCCCCAGCTTGGCCAGTTCGTCCTCTTCCAGCACCTCGACCTCGAGGCCCAGCTCGCGCATGGCCAGCAGCCGGTCGGCGAAATCGCCGGTGGTCAGGACGTTGGCGGGCTCGTTCACCAGGTCGCGGGTGAAGAACACGCCCTCGGCCAGGGCGGCGCCATCGGCCGCGGCACGCGCCAGCGCCTCGGGGTTCTGGTGCATGAAGATCACCCGGCCGCGCGGCGTGGCGCCCTGGGTCGGCTCGGATGCCGGATCGTCGGTGCCTGCCGCATCGGACAGCCGCGCATCCTGGGGCGCGCCGGTGCGGCTGGTGGTCGCGGCGGGCTCGGCCGGGGCCTCTCCCTCGGCGGCGGCGCCATTGCCGGATTTCTTCGTCTTGTAGGCCGAGAAGTCATAGGCCCGCAGCGCCAGCCCCAGCGCGACCTCGGCCGCGCGCGCATGGTTGCCGGCCAGCACCAGCGTCTCGGCCTTGCCCAGCTTGGCGCCGATGCTGGCGCCCGCCGCCCGCGCCGTCGCCACGTCGGCATCGGCCGGCAACAGCACGAGCTGCAGCGATTCGGCCTTCAGCCCGGCGGGAAAGGCCAGTTCCAGCGCCTTGCCGGGCTTGACCGCCTTCCATGCCTCCGAGGCGAAGGCGCGCCCCAGCGCCTCGCGCGTGCCGCGCGGCAGTCCGGCGGGCAACCGCCCCGCCTTGGGCACCAGGATGGCGACGCGGCCGGGCCGCTCGGCCAGCCCCGCGACATCCGTCGCCGTAAAGGAAATTTCGACCGGATGAGTCATGGTCCCGCCCCTCGCGTTGCTCTGTCTTGGCGGAAACTAGTCACGCCCGCGCGGCTTGACCAGAGCCGGGGCTTTCCCAACCGCCGCGCAGCGGCTAATCAGGCGGGGTCCGAGCCCGCGAAAGCCCCCATGCCCCGCATCGACCGCTACATCCTGTCGCAACTGCTGACCCTGTTCGGGTTCTTCGCGCTGGTGCTGGTTTCGGTCTATTGGATCAACCGCGCCGTCTCGCTGTTCGAGCAGCTGATCTCGGACGGGCAGACGGCGCTGGTGGTGCTGGAGTTCACCGCGCTGACCCTGCCGCTGGTGATCTCGGTCGTGCTGCCGATCGCGGCCTTCGCGGCCAGCGCCTATGGCACCAACCGGCTGGCCTCGGAATCCGAGCTGGTGGCGATGCAGGCGACGGGCATGTCGCCTTGGCGGCTGGCGCGGCCGGTGCTGGTCTTTGGCGTGCTGGTCGGGCTGATGGTGGCGCTGCTGGTCCATGCCGTGGTGCCGATGGCGCGCGGACGGCTGGCCGACCGCCAGGCCGAGATCGCGCAGAACGTCACCGCGCAATTCCTGCGCGCCGGCGCCTTCCAGTATCCGGTGCAGGGGGTCACGCTTTACATCCGCGACATCGCGGCGGACGGGCGTCTGGTGGACTTCTTCCTCGAGGACGCCCGCGACCCCGGCAGCCAGACCACCTATACCGCGGCCGAGGCGCTGCTGGTCAGGACCGACGAGGGGCCGCGGCTGGTGATGATGCAGGGCATGGTGCAGGACCTGCGCCATGCCGGCGACCGGCAAAGCCTGTCGGTGACGCGGTTCTCCGAACTGGCCTATGACCTCGGCACGCTGATCGACACGGGTGCCAGCCGCAAGCGCGACCTGCGCGCCTATTCGACGCCGCGGCTGCTGGACCCCGACCCTGAGCTGCTGGCCGCGACCGGCGCCACCCCCGACCGCGCCCTGGCCGAGGCGCATGAACGGCTGGCCAAGCCCTTCCAGGCGCCGGTGGCGGCGCTGCTGGGCTTTGGCATGCTGCTGCTGGGCGGCTTCAGCCGCTTCGGCGTCTGGCGGCAGGTGATCTGGGCGGTGGTGGCGCTGATCGTGGTGCAATTCCTCAGCACGGCGGCCGAGAACCAGGTCGCCGGCAATGCCGCGCGCTGGCCGCTGATCTATGTCTCGCCCCTGGTCGGCGCGGCGATCTGCGCCGCGGTGCTGTGGCTTGCCGCCCGGCCGCGGCGGCTGCGCGGCGCCGCCAAGGCGACCGCGGCAAAAGGGGGCGCGGCATGATCCTGTCCACCTATGTCGCGCGGCGCTTCCTGCGCATGCTGGTGATGATCGCGGCGATCTTCGGCGCCATCCTGTTCCTGATCGACGTGGTCGAGCAGATCCGCCGCTTCTCGGACGAGAATATCGGGCTTTCGGGCGCGGCGGGCCTGTCGCTGCTGAACATCACCGCCAGCTTCTATTCCATCCTGCCGCTGATCACGGTGCTGGCGGGGATCGCGCTGTTCCTGGGCCTGTCGCGCAGCTCGGAACTGGTGGCGATCCGCGCCTCGGGGCGTTCGGGCATCCGGGTGCTTTGCGCCCCGGCGATCACGGCGGCGCTGGCCGGGATGCTGGCGGTGGCGGTGCTGAACCCGATGGTGGCGGCGACGACCAAGCGCTATGACGACGCGGTCGCGCAGATGCGCAGCGGCGGCGGCCAGACCGTCAGCGTCGGCGACAATGCGGTCTGGCTGCGCCAGGCCCTGCCCGAGCTGGACGCGAACGGGGCCGAGACCGCGGGCCAGGTCGTCATCCGCGCCAGCCGCGCCAGCCCCGATGCCACGACGCTGTATGACGCGACCTTCATGGTGTATTCGCCCGAGACCGGGCCGACCCGCCGTATCGACGCCGCCACCGCGCGGCTGATCCAGGGCGCATGGGAGCTGACGGACACCAAGGAATGGTCGCTGACCCAGCCCAACCCCGAGGCCATGGCCCGCACCGCGCCGCGGCTGGAGCTGCCGACCGACCTGACCGCCGCCCGCATCCGCGACAGCTTCGGCCGGCCCGAGGCGATCCCGGTCTGGCAGTTGCCGACCTTTATCCAGGGGCTGGAGCGGGCGGGCTTTTCCGCCCAGCGCCACAAGGTCTGGTTCCAGATGGAACTGGCCCGGCCGCTGCTGATGGCGGCCATGATCGCCATCGCGGCGGTGTTCACCATGCGCCACATGCGCGGGCGCCGGATGGGGCTTCTGGTGCTGGGCGCCTTCGGCTGCGGCATCGCGCTGTTCTTCCTGCGCAACCTGGCGCAGGTGCTGGGCGACAACGGCAGCATCCCGCCGGCGCTGGCCGGCTGGGCGCCGCCCGTCGTGGCGCTGCTTTTCGCCCTCGGGGCACTCTTGCGGCTGGAGGACGGTTGATGGCGCGCAGGCACAAGGGACGCAAGACTGCGAAAACGGCGCGCGCGGCGCTGCTGGCGGCCATGCTGCCCGGCATGGCGCTGGGGCAAAGCCTGACGCCCGAGGGCCAGACCCTGCCGGTCTATGACCAGCCCGAAGAGGTGCCGCAGGGCCCCGCCGGCCCGGCGCTGGCCCCGACCGAAAGCCCCGATGACAGCGCCCGCTTCGCCGACGGCACCGAGGCGTCGCAGACGCCCCGCGTCGCCGCCCGGCCCGGCGGCCTGCGCATCACCGGCAGCGAGGCCGAGGGCACCGGCAGCCCGGCCACGCTGCTGGCCGACCGGGTCACGCTGGGCGCGGACAACCGGCTGACCGCCTCGGGCGGGGTGGTGATCTGGTATCGCGGCGCGCGGCTGGTTGCCTCGCGCGTGGTCTATGACAACGAAACCGGCTCGGCGGTGATCGAGGGGCCGATCCACCTGACCGAACCGGCCCGCGCCGGCACGCCCCAGGAAACCATCCTGATCGCCGACAGCGCCCAGCTGGACCCGAACATGCAGGACGGCATCCTGCGCGGCGCCCGGCTGGTGCTGGCGCGCGAGATGCAGATGGCCGCGCGCGAGATGCGCCGCAGCGAGAACGGCGCCGTCACCCGGCTGGACAATGTCGTCGCCTCCAGCTGCCAGATCTGCGCCGAGAACCCGATCCCGCTGTGGGAAATCCGCGCCCAGGCCATCACCCATGATGCGCGCACGAACAAGCTGCATTTCGACCGCCCGCAGCTGCGCGCGCTTGGCCTGCCCATCGCCAGCCTGCCCTGGCTGACCGCGCCCGATCCCAGCGTCGAGCGCATGACCGGATTCCTGCGGCCGCAGTTCCGCACCACCTCGGGGCTGGGGTTCGGCATCAAGCTGCCCTATTTCGTCACGCTGGGCGATCATGCGGACATCACGCTGACGCCCTATGTCGCCGTTTCGCGCACCCGCACGCTGGAGCTGCGCTATCGCCAGGCCTTCAGCAACGGCGCGATGGAATGGAACGGCGCCATCTCGCGCGACAGCATCGAGCAGGGTCGCACCCGCGGCTATCTGTTCGGCGGCGCGCGGTTCGAGCTGCCGCGCGGCTACATGCTGGGCTTGCAGATCCAGATGGCCAGCAACCGCGCCTATCAGCTGGATTACGACATCTCCAGCGCCGACCGGCTGTGGAGCGGGCTGACGCTGGACCGCGTGCGCCGCGACCGCATGATGATGGCGCGGATCGGCAATTACGAATCGCTGCGCGAGGACGAGGCCGATGAGTTCACCCCCTCGGTCGTCGCCGATGCGCTGTGGAAGCGGCGCTGGACCCCCGGCCGGATCGGCGGCATCGCCAGCCTGGAATGGTCGCTGCACGCCCACCGCCGCTCGTCCTCGCTGGATCGCGACGGCCGCGACATGGCGCGCGGCTCGGTCGCGCTGGACTGGTATCGCAGCGCGATCCTGCCCGGCGGGCTGGTCGGCACGGTCGAGACCCGGCTGGACGCCGATTTCTACCGCATCAACCAGGACAGCGGTTATGACGACTGGGTGGTGCGGGCCGATCCGGTGCTGGCGGCCGAGCTGCGCTGGCCCTTCGCCCGCCATTCCGGCGGCGTCACCCATATCGTCGAGCCGGTGGCGCAGCTGGTCTGGTCGCCCGAACGCGACGCCGAGGACAAGGTGCCGAACGAGGACAGCCAGCTGATCGAATTCGACGAGGGCAACCTGTTCGCGCTGAACCGCTTTCCGGGCTGGGATGCGCGCGAATCGGGCTGGCGCGCCAACCTGGGCATCGGCTGGACCCGGATCGACCCGGCCGGCTGGTCCATCGGCCTGACCGCCGGGCGCGTCTTTCGCGACGAGGCCGACGCGGCCTTCGAAAGCGGCGCCACCGATCCGGGGTTCTGGGACGGCGGCCCCTTGGGCGGCAAGCGCTCGGACTGGCTGCTGGCGGCGCATTACTCGGGGTCGAACGGGCTTGCCATCGCCAACCGCGCGCTGTTCGACGACGGTTTCTCGATCAGCCGCAACGAGCTGCGGCTGGGCTGGTTCAGGCCGGGACTGCAGGTCTCGGCCGGCTATCTCTGGCTTGATTCGGATGAAGGCGAAAGCCGCGACCAGGATGTGTCGGAACTGACCATGGCCGGGGGCTGGCAGGTCGCGCCCGGCTGGTGGGCCACGACCGAGACGCGGTATGACTTCACCGCCGATCGCGCGCAAAAGGCGCAGCTGGGTCTGGAATACCGCAATGAATGCATAACCGTCGAAATGTCGGTCGAGCGGCGCTTTACCTCATCGGAAGAGGTGCGGCCGGACACCCGGCTGGACCTGGGCATCCGGCTGGGCGGCTTCGGCCAGCAAAAGCCCGGTCCGGGAACGGTGGCGCGCCGCGCCTGCCTGCGCTAATGTCCGGCGAAACCATGCGGCGAGGGAGCTGATGCGGCGAATTCTTCTGGGGGCGGCCATGGCCGCGATGCTGGCAGCAGGCGGGGTGGCCCCGGCCTTTGCGCAGGGCAATCCGTTCCAGCCGCTGGTCTATGTCAACGATTCGGCCGTCACCCGCTATGAGCTGGAACAGCGCATCCGCTTCCTGCAGATCCTGCGCGCGCCCGATGCCGACCGCGCCTCGGCCGAGCAGGCGCTGATCGACGACCGGCTGCGCCTGTTTGCCGCGAACCAGATGGGCATCACCGCCAGCGACGCCCAGATCGACGCCGGCCTGGCCGAGTTCGCCGGCCGCGCCAATCTTGGCGTCGAGGAATTCACCCGCGCCCTGGCCCAGGCCGGGGTCGAGCAACAGACCTTCCGCGATTTCGTCGCCGCCGGCATTGTCTGGCGCGAGGTGGTGCGCCAGCGCCTGGTGCCGCAGGTCCAGGTCAGCGACGCCGAGCTGGACCAGGAAATGCAGCGCCTGATCGAGACGCCGCGCATCACCCATGTCGCGCTGTCCGAACTGATCATCCCCGCGCCGCCCGGCCAGGAGGCGCAGGCCATGGGCCTGGCGGAATCGCTGGTGCAGAGCGTGCGCTCGGAGGCGGATTTCGCCGCGGCGGCACGGCAGCATTCCGCGACGCCCTCGGCCGAGGAAAGCGGGCGGCTGCCCTGGATGCCGCTGGAGAACCTGCCGCCCTCGCTGCGGCCGATCATCCTGTCGATGAAGCCCGGCCAGATCAGCCAGCCCCTGACCGTCGAGGGCGCGGTGGTGCTGTTCTTCCTGCGCGACAGCCGCGGCGCGCTGCGTCCCGGCGCCAGGGAACAGGTGCTGGACTACGTGCGCTTCCGGCTGGCCAGCCTGGCCGAGGCGAACCGGATCGCGGCGCTTTCCGACAGCTGCGCCGATCTTTTCGTCCATGCCCGCGGCCTGCCGCCCGAGCAGATCCAGCGCCAGACCCTGCCGCAAGGCCAGATCCCGGCCGCCGAGGCGCTGCGGCTGGCGGTGCTGGACGACAACGAGACCTCGGTGGTCAGCCAGGGCGGCGCGGCCGAATTGCTGATGCTGTGCAAGCGCCAGTCCGCGCTGCTGGCCTCCGGCGCCGCGGCGGAGGCGCCGGTGGCGGTGGCGGTGACGGCCGAGGGCGAGGCGGCCGCCGCGCCCGATCCCGACACGCTGCCGGACCGTGAAGAGATGCGCAGCCAGATCTTCAGCCGCAAGGTCGGCCAGGCAGCCGACAACTACCTGGCCGAGTTGCGGGCCAATGCAATCATCCGGCGGCCTTGAGCCCGGTTGAGCCACCGGGGGCGCTTCGCCCCCCGGACCCCCAGAGGGTATTTGGGAAACGGAGAAGATGACTGAAGCCCGCCCCATCATCCTGACCTGCGGCGAGCCGGCGGGCGTCGGGCCGGAGCTTGCGCCCAAGGCGCTGGCCTCGGGCGTGCCCTTCGTGTTCCTGGGCGATCCGCAGCATCTGCCCGAGGGCACCGCCTGGGCCGAGGTCGCGGCGCCGGGCGAGCCGGTGGCCGAGGGCGTGCTGGCGGTGCTGCGCCATGACTTCCCGGCGCCGGCGGTGCCGGGCCGGCCCGATCCCGCCAATGCGCCGGCGGTGGTCGAGGTCATCGCCCGCGCGGTCGACCTGGCCATGTCCGGCGCGGCCGGCGGCATCTGCACCCTGCCGATCAACAAGGAGGCGCTGAAGCGCGGCGCCGGCTTCGGCTTTCCCGGCCATACCGAATATCTGGCGCATCTGGCGGGCGACGTGCCGGTGGTGATGATGCTGGCCTCGACCCGTGTCGAGCCGCCCTGCCGGGTGGTGCCGGTGACGATCCACATCCCGCTGTCCGAGGTGCCGCTGGCGCTGACGCCCCTGCGGCTGGAGCAGGCGATCCGCACCACCGATGCCGCGATGCGGCGCGATTTCGGCCTGGCGCAGCCGCGGCTGGCCATCGCCGGGCTGAACCCCCATGCCGGCGAGAACGGCGTCATGGGCGACGAGGAAGCACGCTGGATGGTGCCCCTGGTCGAGCGGCTGCGGCGCGAGGGGTTCGACCTGCGCGGGCCGCTGCCGGCCGATACCATGTTCCATCCGACCGCGCGGGCGCGTTACGACGCGGCGCTCTGCGCCTATCACGACCAGGCGCTGATCCCGATCAAGACGCTGGATTTCGCCGGCGGGGTGAACGTGACCCTGGGCCTGCCCTTCGTGCGCACCTCGCCCGATCACGGCACCGCCTTCGACATCGCCGGCAAGGGCATCGCGGATGCGCAAAGCGTCGTCGCCGCCCTGCGCATGGCGCATGAGATGGCGGCGCGGCGATGAGCGCCATCGACGGGCTGCCGCCGCTGCGCGAGGTGATCGCGCGCCATGAGTTGCGCGCCAAGAAGCAGCTGGGGCAGAATTTCCTGCTGGACCTGAACCTGACCGCCAAGATCGCCCGCGCCGCCGGCGACCTGACCGGCTGCGACGTGATCGAGGTCGGCCCCGGTCCGGGCGGGCTGACCCGCGGCTTGCTGGCCGAGGGTGCGCGGCATGTGCTGGCGATCGAGAAGGACGCCCGCGCCCTGCCCGCCCTGGCCGAGATCGCCGCCGCCTATCCCGGCCGGCTGGAGGTGATCCATGGCGATGCGCTGGAGGTCGATCCGCTGGCGCATCTGTCGCCGCCGATCCGCATCGTCGCGAACCTGCCCTATAATGTCGGCACCGAATTGCTGATCCGCTGGCTGACGCCGGCAGCCTGGCCGCCCTTCTGGCAGTCGCTGACGCTGATGTTCCAGAAAGAGGTGGCCGAGCGCATCGTGGCGCAGCCGGGCGGCAAGGCTTACGGCCGGCTGGCCGTGCTGGCGCAATGGCGCAGCGAGGCGCGGGTGGTGATGACCCTGCCGCCCGAAGCCTTTGTTCCCGCGCCCAAGGTGCATTCGGCGGTCGTCCACCTGACCGCCCTGCCCGAGCCGCGCTATCCGGCCGATCCGGCGGTGCTGAACCGGGTGGTGGCGGCGGGCTTCAACCAGCGCCGCAAGATGCTGCGCGCCTCGCTGAAGGGGCTGCATCCCGAGATCGAATCGCTGCTGCTCCAGGCCGGCATCGCCCCCACCGCCCGCGCCGAAGAGGTCGGGCTGGAGCAATTCTGCGCGCTGGCGCGGGGCCTGGCCGCCGCGCCGCGCTGAGCATCATTCGCCGGAGGCGCTTTCGGCCTGGGTCTTTGCCGTCCTGGCACCCTGTCCGCGGCCGGTTTTCGCCGGGGGCTTGGCACCTTCCTCGGCCGGTTTCTTGCGGCTGCGCGGCGCGGCCGCCCCGGTGGTGCGGCTGCTGCGCCGGCGCGCCGCAGGGGCGGGCTCGGCGGCCGGTTCCCCGGCTGCCGCGTTCTCGGCAGGGGCCGGTGCGGCCGGGGTCGATTCGGCAGGGATTTCGGACCGGACGGCGCTTTCCGGGGTTTCCACCGGGCCGGCGGCATCCTCGTCGGCAGCGATCACCGGCGGCAGCCCGGAATCGGCGGGCGCGGCGGCGGGCTGGGCGCGTTCTTCCGCGCGGGGGGCGGGCTGCTGGCGTTCCTCGCGGCGGTCATCGCGACGCTCGTCGCGGCGATCCTCGCGCCGGTCGTGACGGTCCTGGCGGTGGCCGTGATGGCCGTTCTGGCCATTGCCGTTCTCGGACGCAGCCGAGCCATTGCCGTCCTGGGCATCGTCGTCGCGGCCCTGGTGCTGGTGGCCCTGGCGCTCGGCCTGCTCGCGCTGCGCCTCGCCCAGCATGCGGGTGTAATGTTCTGCGTGCTGAAGAAAGCTCTGCTCGGCCACCCGGTCGTTGGAAAGCTGGGCGTCGCGGGCGAGCGTCAGGTATTTCTCGATGATCTGCTGGGGCGTGCCGCGCACCTTGCCCTCGGGGCCCGAGGAATCGAAGACACGGTTGACGATATTGCCCAGCGAACGCTGGCGGTTCGACTTGTTACGCGAACGGGATTTGGATGATCTCATCAGCTTGTTGTCAGTTTATGTCCGGCAAGGGCCGGCTAAGGTTGGGGTCATTCCGAAGGCGGGTGTCAGCGCAGGCGCAGCGTTTGCTCCGGCTCCCGCGTCACCAGTAAAACTGGATTATCTGAGTATGACTGACCCGTGCGTGGGCGGTGCGCCCCCGTCACAATTGCGAATAAACACGCCGCAGCGCCGCTTACAAGCGAAAATTTCGTCAAAAGCCGCGAAAGGCGCGGAAGCTTGCCGGATCAAAGCGGCTTGCGGGCGGCGACGACCCGGTCGCGCCCATCCAGGTCGGGCAGGATCCGGGGCTCGGCCAGCCCGGCTGCGCGCATCAGCGCCGCCACGGCCGCGCCCTGCGTGGGGCCGATCTCGACCATCAGCCGGCCGCCGGGCGACAGATGCGCGGGCGCCCCGGCGGCGATGGCGCGATAGGCGGAAAGCCCGTCCGCCCCGTCGGTCAGGGCCTGCCGCGGCTCCCATTCCCGCACCTCGGGCGCAAGCTGCGCCATCTCGTCCAGCGCGATATAGGGCGGGTTCGAGACGATCAGGTCGAACTGCCCCGTGACCGAGGCGAACCAGTCGGATTCAAGGAAATCCGCGCAAACCCCCACGGCCCGGGCATTTTCCCGCGCCACCTCCAGCGCGGCGGCCGAGATGTCGGTGCCAAGCCCGCGCGCACCCGGCCGCTCGGCCAGAAGCGAGATCAGGATCGCCCCCGTGCCAGCGCCCAGGTCCAGCACCGAGGCAAAGGGCCCGACCAGCGCCGCCTCGACCAGGGTCTCGGTTTCCGGGCGGGGATCGAGCGTGTCGCGGGTCACGCGGAACTCGTGCCTCCAGAAGGCGCGGCGGCCCAGGATCTGGCTGACCGGCTGGCGCGCGGCGCGGGCGGCCAGGGTTGCGTCGAAACGTCGCAGAGCCTCGGGCGGCAGCGGCGCAGCCAGCGCGGCAGCCAGGTGGTGGCGCGGCAGGTCCAGGGCATGGGCCAGGAGCAGCCGGGCATCCTCGGCCGCGCCGGGCACGCCGGCCTGGGCGAGTCGTGCGGCGCCTTGCCGCAGGGCCTCGGCCCCGGTCATGGAATCACGCGCCCTGCGCGGCCAGGCGCGCGGCCTGGTCGTGCGCGGTCAGCGCCGCCACGATCTCGCCGATCTCGCCCTGCATGATGCGGTCGAGCGCATAGAGCGTCAGGCCGATGCGGTGATCGGTCATCCGGCCCTGCGGGAAGTTGTAGGTGCGGATGCGTTCCGAGCGGTCGCCCGAGCCGACCTGGCTCTTGCGGTCGGCGGCGCGCTCGGCATCGGCGCGCGACCGCTCCATGTCGTAAAGCCGCGCGCGCAGCACGGCCATGGCATTGGCGCGGTTCTGGTGCTGGGACTTTTCCGAACTGGTCACGACGATGCCGGTCGGCAGGTGGGTGATGCGCACCGCCGAATCGGTGGTGTTGACGTGCTGGCCGCCGGCGCCGCTGGCGCGCATGGTGTCGATGCGGATGTCGCTGGCGGGGATGTCGATATCCACCGCCTCGGCCTCGGGCAGCACGGCGACGGTGGCGGCGCTGGTATGGATGCGGCCACCCGATTCCGTCTCGGGGACGCGCTGGACGCGGTGGACGCCCGATTCGTATTTCAGCTTGGCGAAGACCCCCTCGCCCTCGATCCGCGCCACCGCCTCGCGCACGCCGCCCAGGTCGGATTCGGCCAGCTCGAGCATCTGGAACTGCCAACCCTGCGATTCGGCAAAGCGGCGATACATGGCCAGCAGGTCGCCGGCGAACAGCGCCGCCTCTTCGCCGCCGGTGCCGGGGCGAATCTCCAGGATGGCCGGGCGGGCATCGGCGGCGTCGCGCGGCAACAGCGCGATGCGCAGCGCATGTTCCAGCTCGGGAAGCGCGGCGCGCAGGCGCGACAATTCGTCCTGCGCCAGCTCGCGCATCTCGGGATCGGCCAGCAGGGCCTCGGCCTCGCGGATGCCGTCCTGCGCGGCGCGCCATTCGCCGATCTGCGCGACCACGGGCTTCAGTTCCGCATATTCGCGGCTGATCGCGGCGATTTCCTCGGCCGCCGGCCCGGCGTGCAGCCGCGCTTCGAGATATTCGAAACGCGCGACGATCTGGGCAAGGCGGTCTTCCGGCAGCATTTGATGCAATTAGCTGTTGAGCCGCGGGCCGACAAGGCGGAACCTTGCAGGCATCTGACCCAGATCAAAGCAAGGCCGGCCGTCTTGGTGCAGATTGCTGCAAGACGCGCCCACCAAGCCAAAGGAGGCCCCACGTGAAACTCGTCCCCTTTCTGACAGCGACGAGTCTTGCCCTGTCCGCTCTGCCGGTCATGGCGCAGACTGAAGCCATCGACAACGGCGCCCTGCGCGAGGAAGCCAAGGGGGTGTTCGAGGCGATTCCCGAAAAGATGACCGCCATCAAGCAGACCGAGGACAATCCCGAAGGCATCCCTCTGACCGCCGAGAAGATCGAACTGGGCAAGGTGCTGTTCTTCGACCCGCGCATGTCCAGCTCCGGGCTGATCTCGTGCCAGACCTGCCACAACGTCGGCCTTGGCGGTGTGGACGGCCTGCCGACCTCGATCGGGCACGGCTGGCAGAAAGGGCCGCGCAACGCCCCCACCATGCTGAACGCGATCTTCAACGCCGCGCAATTCTGGGACGGCCGCGCCGGCGACCTTGCCGAACAGGCCAAGGGTCCGGTCCAGGCCGGGGTCGAGATGAGCAACACCCCCGACCAGGTGGTCAAGACCATCAACTCGATGCCGGAATATGTCGAATCCTTCAAGGCCGCCTTCCCCGACGAAGCGGACCCGGTGACCTTCGACAATTTCGCCATCGCGATCGAGCAGTTCGAGGCCACGCTGGTCACGCCCAACAGCGCCTTCGACCGCTTCCTTGCCGGCGACGATGCAGCGATGACCGACCAGGAAAAACGCGGGCTGCAAGCCTTCATCGAAACCGGCTGCACCGCCTGCCACTATGGCGTGAACTTCGGCGGGCAGGACTATCATCCCTTCGGCCTGATCGCCAAGCCCGGCGCCGAGGTGCTGCCCGCCGGCGACAGGGGCCGCTACGAGATCAGCCAGACCGTTGACGACGAATATGTCTTCCGCGCCGCGCCGTTGCGCAACGTCGCGCTGACCGCGCCCTATTTCCACTCGGGCGTGGTCTGGGATCTGGCGGAAGCGGTGCAGATCATGTCCTCGGCGCAACTTGGCACCGAGCTGACCGATGAGCAGGCCGACGACATCACCGCCTTCCTGGGCACGCTGACCGGCGATCAGCCGGTGATCGACCACCCGATCCTGCCGGTGCGCACCGACTCCACGCCGCTGCCCACGCCGATGTAAGGCGCGGCAGGCGAGACACGAAAAGGGGCCCTCGCGGGGCCCCTTTTGCTTGCGGTCCGGCCGGCGGATCACTCGGCCTTGACGGCCTCGACGGTGATCTTGATCTCGACCTCGTCCTCGACCGCCGGGGCGAACTTGCCCAGGTTGAACTCGGAACGCTTGATCTCGGCCTCGGCATCGAAGCCGGCGGCCTCCTTGCCGGTCATGGGATGGGCGGCAATCTGGTTCAGGTCGACATCCAGCACCACCTGCTTGGTCACGCCGTTCAGCGTCAGATCGCCGGTGACCTTCGCCTCCTTGTCGTCCTCGGGCTCGACCTTGGTCGACTTGAAGGTCGCGACGGCGCCGCTGGCATCGGTGTTGAAGAAATCCGGCCCGAACAGGTGCTTGTCCAGCTCCTCGGAGACGGTGCGCAGCCCGGACAGCGGGATGGTCGCCTCGACGCTGGAATTGGCCGGGTTCTCGGCATCCAGCGTCAACTTGCCGGTGACGCCGTTGATGATGCCGGTGCTGCTCGAAAAGCCCATGTGGTTGTATTCAAAGACGACCTGGCTGTGCGAGGGGTCGAAGTCATAGACCACGGGCTCGGCCATCGCGGCACTGGCGCCAAGCAGGCCGATCGCGGCGACAGGGGCGAGGATGGATTTCATGCTGAACTCCCGATTGAAAAAGATCATGATGGTTCTGCCAGAAAATGCCCGCGCATCAACAAGGGTTTCCTGACATTTTCGTGTTTCGCCGCAGCGCGGAAACAGTATCGCCGCAGGGGCGACTTTCCGGGGTTTCCGGGCATTTATCCTTGCATTCCCCGGCCTGCCCGCTATAAGGCCGCATCCTTCCGCAAATGCGAAACCGGCGCAGCCTCTCGTGGCGGGGCGCGGAAGGGCTGTCCCGCCGTTGAAGTGCGCCCCGATGAAAGGTGCAGACATGCCGCTTTACGAGCATGTGCTGATCGCCCGCCAGGACCTGTCGAACGCGCAGGCCGAGGGGCTGATCGAACATTTCTCGACCGTGATCGCCGACAATGGCGGCAAGGTCGTGGACAACGAATACTGGGGCGTGCGCACGCTTGCCTACAAGATCAACAAGAACCGCAAGGGCCATTACGCCTTCCTGCGCTCGAACGCCCCCTCGGCCGCCGTGCAGGAGATGGAGCGCCTGGCCCGCCTGCATGACGACGTCATGCGCGTGCTGACCGTCCGCGTGGACGAGCACAAGGACGGCCCCTCGGTCCAGATGCAGAAGCGCGACGAGCGCGAGCGCGGGGATCGTGGCGACCGCGGGGATCGCGGCGAGCGTCGCGAGCGTCGCGACCGCGACGACCGGAACTAAGGGAAAGGAACCAGGATCATGGCCAACAAACCCTTCTTCCGCCGCCGGAAAGTCTGCCCCTTCTCGGGCGACAACGCCCCCGCCATCGACTACAAGGACACGCGCCTGCTTCAGCGTTACATCTCGGAACGCGGCAAGATCGTGCCCTCGCGCATTACCGCCGTCTCGGCCAAGAAGCAGCGCGAACTGGCGCGCGCCATCAAGCGCGCCCGCTTCCTCGCCCTGCTGCCCTATGCCGTGAAGTAAGGAGAGACGATCATGCAAGTCATCCTGCTGGAACGCGTGGCCAAGCTGGGCCAGATGGGCGAAGTCGTGAAGGTCAAGGACGGTTTCGCGCGCAACTACCTCTTGCCGCAGGGCAAGGCGCTGCGTGCCTCGGACGCCAATATCCAGGCGTTTGAAGCCCGCAAGGCCGAACTCGCCTCGCGCAACGACGAAACCCGCGCCGAAGCCGAAAAGACCGCCCAGAAGCTCGACGGCCAGACCTTCGTCATCATCCGCTCCGCCTCGGACGCGGGTGCGCTCTATGGCTCGGTCACGCCGCGCGACGCCGCCGATGTCGCCAATGCCGAAGGTTTCGCGATCGAGCGCCGCCAGGTCGTCCTGACCGCCCCGATCAAGGATCTGGGCCTGCACGAGGTCCGCGTGCATCTGCACCCGGAAGTCGATGTCATCATCAAGCTGAACGTCGCCCGCTCGCCCGAAGAGGCCGAGCTGCAAGCCTCGGGCAAGTCGATCCAGGAACTGGCCGCCGAAGAGGAAGCCGCCGCGGAATTCGAGATCGCCGAGCTTTTCGACGACATCGGCTCGGCCGGCCGCGACGAGGACGAAGCCGCGAACTGATCGCGCCTTTGCCGGAACAGGGAAAAACGCGCCCCAACCGGCGCGTTTTTTCATGCCCGCATGGCAACGTCCCCTTGCCTCAACCACGGGTTCGGCGGAACATTCGCCGGGCTGCGGGGTTGAAACGCAAAGCGCCCTTCGCCAGAGGATTTGCCGGCATGCATCACCAGGACGACCAGCCGCCCATCACCCATACCCCGGCCGACGAGACCAGCCAGACCCGCTTCGGTCCCCGCCCGGTCCCCGAGGGGCATCGCCGGCCACCGGGCCCGGTGGAATCGCGCCGCATCCCGCCGCATGGCGATGTCTCGCCCGACGGCAGCCATCCATGGCCGCGCCCCTCGCGCGGGGCAAAATGGCTGGTCTGGGGCGGCACCGGGCTGGTGACCGCGACCTTGACCGCCGGCACGGTGATCGCGGCGCGGCACCTGATCGACCTGGTCTCGGACGACGACGGCCCCGCCCGTCCACGCGGCGCAGGCACCCCGCGCCAGGCCCCCAAGGTCCCGCACGAGCCCAGGCCCAAGACGCAACCCGCCCGGCCTGTCCCGCAGGGCCGGCGCCGCCCGCCGCGGCAAAGCCTGCTGCAAGAGGTCGAGGCCAATACCGCCAACCTGACCAGCGGCGTCGAGAACGTGATGCAGGCGCTGACCGCCGCCGTGACCGGCTTCCGCTCGGTCGCGGGCCAGGCCAGCGCCATCGTGCAGGAATTCGGCGATGCCGCGGCGATCATCCGCGACATCATCGACCGCAAACCCGCGCCGCAACCCCGCAAGCCCCGCCGCGAGGCGCATATGCCGGACCTGCGCGACGACCCGCTGCTGCACGACCCGATGGAGGGCCCGGACCCCGGCGGCCCGGCCGATCACGACCCGCGTCTTCACCGGCTCTGACGCGGAACGGCCCTTGACCAGCCGGTGCCGCCAGCAGCGCGCTGCGGCCCGGCTGTCCGGCTTCTTCGTTGCATAAATACCCATCTGCGCCACCGCGCCCCGCGCCCTGCCCGGGCCAGCGGGGCGCGGCAACGAAAAAGGCCGCCCCCGCGGGACGGCCCTTCTTTTGCGGCAAGACAGCGGATCAGAGCTGATCCAGCGCCTCGATGGCCTTTTCCAGCTCTTCCTTGGTCACGGATTTCTCCGAAACCTTGGCGCCCTCGACGATATGGTCGACGACCTTGTCCTCGAAGAGCGGCGCGCGCAGCTGCTGCTGCGCCTGCGGGTTCTGCTGGATGAACTCGAAGAAGGCGCGCTCCTGGCCGGGATACTGACGCGCCTGGCGCAGCACGGCCTGGGTCATCTCCTGGTCCGAGACGGTGATCTCGGCCTTCTGGCCGATCTCGGCCAAGAGCAGGCCCAGGCGGACGCGGCGCTCGGCAAGCGTCTTGTGCTCGTCCGTCGGCTCGATCTCGCCATGGTTATGGCCATGCTCCTCGGGGTGTTCCTCGTGCCAGAGCTGGTGCGCGATCTGATGCGCCTCGGCCTCGACCAGCGAATCGGGCAGGTCGAACTTGACCAGCTCGTCCAGCTTGTCCAGCAGCGCACGCTTGAGAACCTGGCGCGAGGCGCCCTTGTATTCTGCCTCCAGCCGCTCGCGGATCTGGCCCTTCAGCGCGTCCAGGCTTTCGGCGCCGAATTTCTTGGCCAGTTCGTCGTCGATCTCGGCCGCTTTCGGGGCCTTCACCGCCTTGACGGTGGTCTCGAAGATGGCGTCCTTGCCGGCCAGGGCCGGATGGCCGTAATCCTCGGGGAATTTCACCTCGACCTTGATCTCGTCGCCGGCCTTGGCGCCGACCAGCTGTTCTTCGAAGCCGGGGATGAAGCTGCCCGAGCCCAGCACCAGCGGATAATCCTCGGCCGAGCCGCCCTCGAAGGCTTCGCCGTCGACCATGCCCTTGAAGTCGATCACGACCTGGTCGCCGTCCTTGGCCTTGGTGCCCTTCTTGCGGTCCTCGAAGCTCTGGGCGTTCTTGGCCAGGTTCTCCAGCGCCTCGGTCACCTGCTCCTCGCTGGCCTCCACCACCAGCCGCTCCAGCTCGACGCCGGACAGGTCGGTTTCCGGGATGGCGGGCAGCGCCTCATAGGCGACGGTGACGACGACATCGTCGCCCTCTTTCCAGGTCTCGCCGTTGACCATTTCGATCTTGGGCTGAAGGGCGGGACGGTCGCCCGATTTCTCCAGGTGGTCGCGCAGCGCCTTGTCGATGGCCTCCTGCATGGCATCGCCCATGATGCGCTGGCCGAACTGCTTCTTCAGCAGCGCCATCGGCACCTTGCCCTTGCGGAAGCCCTTCATCTCGACCTCGGGCTGGGCCTCTTTCAGCTTCGCATCCACCTGCGCCGCCAGATCGGCCGCAGGCAGGGTGAATTCATAGCCCCGCTTCAGCCCTTCGTTCTGGGTTTCCTTGACCTGCATTTGTCTTCCTTCATCCACGAACCATCGTGCGGGTCCGAGGCATTACAGCCTCGCCGGCGCCGGAACCTGCCGTCCCGCGCCTCCGCCTGTTTCAGCGCGCTAGCTATGGGATTTCGGCCCGCATAGCAAGGAGGAAGGCGGGAATCGCCGCCCTCCCGCCGGGTTTCGCGCGCCGTCGCAAGCCGCGCGCCGCCAGGTATCCTGCCAGAAACCGCCCAGCCCCCACCCGCCCCCGACGCGAGAGCGAAAAGCGCCGCCACACCTCTTGGTTGAATTGTGCATTATCGCCTCATCCACCCTAGCCCATGCGCCCGGATCGGTTGACGCAAGGGCAACCGGGATGAGCGATCTTCCGCCAGGAGGCCCGTCTTGCAGCCGCAAGTTGCAGCCGCCGGAATATCAACGGACTGCCATTATTAGGTCAGCAAACGCAACCTAACTTATGGATATATTCCCTTCCCCGCCCCGGCGGTGCATACAGGCATCGTTGCGTAAGCGGTTGTTTGTTAACCTCGGTAAACGGTTCTTTGGTCATGTGTTCAAAACTGACCGGGCGGGTGCGCATCCTTGTTCCCGCCCGGTTGTGCGCCGGCAAGGGATTGCGGGATTCCCTCTGTCCTGGTTGCGTCATTATTGGGCATGGTTCGGCCCGACTCGCCCCTGGCGATTCCCGCATCTGGATATATCAGACAAAAAGGTCGAAACCGGCCCCCTCTCGCAGCAGGGTCCGGTCGGCCTTGAATCGACATTGAAACGGCAAAGGCCGCCCCTGCAGGCGGCCTTTTCGCATGGGGTCCGCCGCGGGCTCAGCCGCGCGCGCGCACGACCTGCAACAGCGGCATGACCTCGGACATGTCCGGCCCATGCGCCTGGCCGGTCAGGGCCTTGCGCAGCGGCATGAACAGGCCCTTGCCCTTGCGGCCGGTCGCCTGCTTGACCGCATTGGTGAACTCGCCCCAGGTCGCGTCGGTATAGGGCGGCGGCGGCAGCAGCTTCATCGCCTCGGCGATGAAATCGGCGTCCTCGGGATCGATCTGCGGCTCGGCCCCCTGCGAGAAGATCTGCCACCAGCCGGCCAGGTCGTCCAGCCGGGTGATGTTCTGCGAGGCGACGCGCCAGAACCGCTCGGCCAGCTCGTCGGGCACGCCAAGCGCGGCGATGCGGTCCCTGACCTCGGCAAGGGGGCGCGACTGGTTCGCCTCGCGCGTCAGCGGCCACAGATCCTCGGCGTCGAACTTGGTGGGCGAGGCGCCGAATTGCGACAAGTCGAACCCTTCGGCCAGTTCGTCCAGCGACATCCGCAGCTCGACCGGCAGCGACGACCCCAGCCGCGCCATCAGCGACAACAGCGCCTCGGGCGCCACGCCGCTTTCGCGCAGGTCGCGGATCGACAGCGTGCCCAGGCGCTTGGACAGTTCCTCGCCCTGCGCGCCGGTCAGCAGGCTGTGGTGGGCAAAGGCCGGCGGCTCGGACCCCAGCGCACGGATGATCTGGATCTGCGTCGCGGTATTGGTCACGTGGTCGGCACCGCGCACGATATGGGTCACGCCCATGTCGGCGTCGTCGACCGAGCTGGCGAAGGTGTAAAGCACCTGCCCATCGGCGCGGATCAGCACCGGGTCCGAAACGCTGGCCGCGTCGATCGAGATCTCGCCCAGGATGCCGTCGGCCCATTCGATCCGCTCCTGGTCCAGCAGGAAGCGCCAATAGCCGGCGCGGCCCTCAGCACGCAGGCGGTCCTTGTCCTCGGGCGAAAGCTTCAGCCCGGCGCGGTCATAGACCGGGGGCTTGCCCATGTTGAGCTGCTTCTTGCGCTTCAGGTCCAGCTCGGTCGGGGTCTCGAACACCTCGTAGAGCCGGCCGGCGGCGCGCAGCCCCTCGGCCGCCTGGGCATAGCGGTCCAGGCGGTCCGACTGCCGCTCGATCCGGTCCCAGGTCAGGCCCAGCCATTCCAGGTCGCGCTGGATGCCGTCGGCATATTCCTGCTTGCTGCGCTCGCGGTCGGTATCGTCCAGGCGCAGGATGAAGGTGCCGCCCGCCTTGCGCGCGATCAGATAGTTCATCAGCGCCGTGCGCAGGTTGCCGACATGGATGTGGCCGGTGGGCGAAGGGGCGAAACGGGTGGTGGTCATGGGAGGTCTCCTGTCGGCTTCGCTCTTTCACAAACGGCGGTTTTTGTCCATATCGGGACCAAAGACAGAGGTAAGCCGATGCTGGACTGGAAGAATGCCGAGGCCCCCGACGCGGCCATGATCGAGGAACTGGCGCGCGAGGCCATCGCCGGCCTGCCGCCGGCATTCGCCGGTCCCGCCGCCCAGGTGGTGCTGCGCATCGAGGATTTCGCCAGCGAGGAATTCCTGGACGAGCTGGAGATCGACGACCCGCTGGAGCTGACCGGGCTTTACGACGGCGTGCCGATGACCGAGAAATCGCCCAGCGACCCGCAGCATTTTCCCGACACGGTCTGGCTGTTCCGCCGCGCCATCCTGGACGAATGGGCCAGTCGCGGGGACGTGACGCTGGGCCAGCTGGTCGCCCATGTCGTGGTGCATGAATTCGCCCATCACTTCGGCTGGTCCGACGACGACATCGCCGCGATCGACCGCTGGTGGGAATGATGGAGCAGGCGCCGATCCTGACTATCACGCTGAACCCGGCGCTGGACGTGACCACGGGCGTGCGGCAGGTGGTGCCCGACATCAAGCTGCGCTGCGAAGCGCCGCGCTTTGATCCGGGCGGCGGCGGCATCAACGTCAGCCGCGCGATCCGCGCCATGGGCGGCGACAGCACGGCGCTGGTCGCGCTTGGCGGCGCCACCGGGCAGCGCATCGCCGAGCTTCTGGCGGAAACCGGCGTCCCGCTGATGACCCTGCCCGCACCGGGCGAGACGCGGCAGTCCCTGACCGTGGACGACCGCACCATCCGCCAGCAATACCGCTTTGTCATGCCCGGCCCGGAATGGTCCGCGGCCGATGTCGAGGCCGCGCTGGAGGCCGCCGCCGACGCCGCCAAGCCCGGCGCGCTGGTGGTGCTGTCCGGCTCGAACCCGCCGGGCGTGCCGGCGGGCTTTGCCGCGCTTCTGGCCGAGCGGCTGCGCGGGACCGGCGCGCGGCTGGTCGTGGACACCTCGGGGCCGGCGCTGGCCGAGGTCGCCGCCGCCACCGACCGCCGGGTCGAGATCCTGCGCATGGACGACGAAGAGGCCGCGGGCCTGGCCGGCCATCCCCTGCCCTATCGCGCCGACACCGCGGGTTTCGCGGCCAGCCTCGTCGCCTCGGGGGCGGCGCATGGGGTGATCGTGGCGCGCGGTCGCGACGGCAATATCATCGCCACCGACCAGGGCATCTGGCATGCCGAGGCCGCGCGGGTGCAGGTGGTCAGCAAGGTCGGGGCCGGCGACAGCTTCCTTGCCGGCTTCACCCTGGGCCATGCTCGCGGCTGGCCGGTCGGCGAGGCGCTGCGGCTGGCGGCCGCCGCCGCCTCGGCCGCAGTGCAGACGCCGGCGACCGAGCTGTGCCGGGGCGAGGATGTCGAGCGGCTGTTCGCCGCCCGCGTGGTGACGCAGATGCGGGGGCCGCGCTAGCCGCGGCCGTCCATGCGCACGAAGTCCAGCACGCTGCCCTGCGCCGGGGCCAGTTCCGACCAGTCGTCGATCTGGAAATCGACGACCAGCGTCGCCGCCGTCGGATAGCGGCGGAAATCCGGGTCCAGCGGCGCGCGCGCCGGCAGCATGCCGGCAAATTCTGCGATGCCGGGATTGTGGCCGATCATCATCACCGTCGGCGCCGAGGCGCTGCGCAGGATCTCCAGCATCTTCTCGGGCGCGGCGTGGTAAAGGCCGGGCTCGTAGCGGATATGCGGCCGCACCTCCAGCGGGGCCATGGCGATGCCGGCCCAGGTCTCGCGCGTGCGCTCGGCGGTCGAGCACAGCACTTCCTCGGGCTCGTAGCCGCGGCTGGCCAGCCAGTCGCCCAGCTCGCGGGCCGAGCGGCGGCCGCGCGCATTCAGCGGCCGATCATGGTCGGGCTGCGCCGGATCGTCCCAGGACGATTTCGCATGGCGGGTCAGGATCAGACGGCAGTGCCCGAGTGGAGTCATCGAATTGCCTTTTCGGCCATGCGGTTAAGATTACGCGACGTCGCCGAGCCTGCCATAGCTTCCGCGGGGCGGGCAAGCCTTCTCTTTGGGGCGCAACGTCGCGCCGCTCACAGGCCGCTGTCGCCCTGGCGCAAGCCGCGCGGCTTGACCCGCGGCTCGGTCGAGCGGATCAGCGAGCCGGCGCCATGTTCGGTGAACAGCTCCAGCAGGCAGGCATTGGGCACCCGCCCGTCCAGAATCACCACGGCCCGCACCCCTTCCTCCAGCGCCTTCAGCGCCGTTTCGGTCTTGGGGATCATGCCGCCGGCGATGGTGCCCTCGGCGATCATCGCCCGCACCTGGTCGGGATGCATGGCCGTCACCACCTCGCCCGAGGCGTCCTTGACCCCCGAGACATCGGTCAGCAGCAACAGCCGGTCGGCCTTGAGCGCACCGGCGATCGCGCCTGCCGCGGTGTCGCCGTTGACGTTGAAGGTCTCGTTATCCTCCATCCCTGTCGCCACCGGGGCAATGACCGGGATCAGCCCGGCGTTGTAGAGGTCGCGGATGATCTGCACGTTCATCTCGACCGGGCGGCCGACGAAGCCCAACTCCGGGTCGTCCGGCTCGCAGACCATCAGGTCGTCGTCCTTGCCGGAAATCCCCACCGCGCGGCCGCCGGCATCGTTGATCGCCTGCACGATGCGCTTGTTGACCAGGCCCGACAGCACCATCTCGACCACCTCGACGGTTTCGCGGGTGGTGACGCGCTTGCCGCGCACGAAGCGGCTTTCGATGCCCAGCCGACCCAGCAGGTCGTTGATCATCGGCCCGCCGCCGTGGCAGACGACCGGATGGATCCCCACCTGCCGCATCAGCACGATGTCGCGGGCGAACTCGGCCATCGCCTCGTCGTCGCCCATGGCATTGCCGCCGAACTTCACCACCACCACCGCGCCCGAATACCGCTGCATATAGGGCAGCGCTTCCGAAAGAGTGCGGGCGGTGGCGATCCAGTCACGGTTCATGTTCTGCTTTCTCATCAGGGGCCCCTGTTCGTCGCACCCGACCCTAGGACGCGGGCGCCGATCAGTCCAGAGCGGCTATGATGGCGCGCAAGGTGGCGATGCCCTGCCCCTTGTCCGAGCTTGTGATCACAAGTTCGGGATAGGCGGCGGGGTGCTTTTGCAGCGCCTCCTGCACCTGCGCGACCGTCGCCTCCATGGCCTGCGCGCCGATCTTGTCGGCCTTGGTCAGCACCACCTGGAAGGGCACGGCCGAGCGGTCGAGCAGCTTCATGATCTCGTGGTCCACATCCTTTACGCCGTGGCGAGAATCGATCAGCGCGAAGGCGCGGCGCAGGGTCGGCCGGCCGGCCAGATAGTTCTTCAGCAGCGCCTGCCATTTCGCCACCACCGCGACCGGGGCCTTGGCAAAGCCATAGCCCGGCAGGTCCACCAGATAGGCCTGCTCGCCCAGGGTGAAATAGTTGATCTCTTGCGTGCGGCCCGGCGTGTTCGAGGCGCGGGCCAGGCCGTTGCGGCCGGTCAGCGCGTTGATCAGGCTTGACTTTCCGACATTCGAGCGGCCGGCAAAGCAGACCTCGGGCCGGTCGGCAGGCGGCAGCCCGTCCATGGCGACGACGCCCTTCAGGAAATCGACCGGGCCGGCAAACAGCTTGCGCGCCGCCTCGGCGGTTTCTGCATCGGGCTCGGGGGCGATGGGAAAGGCAACCTTCATGCGCGCACCTCGTCACCCAGGGCAATGTCGCCGCCGGTCACCACCTCGGCATAGATGCCGAAATCGCGATGGCCGAACTGGGCCTCCAGCGCCTCGGGCATGTCGATGTCGATGCGGCCGGTCGTCGGGTCGGCGCTGGTCGCCGGGCAGCGGCCGATGGTCTCGGTCACGCGCAGCTCGACCCCGCCCAGGGTCAGCACATGGCCGATCAGCTCGCGCTCGGCATAGGGCGCCCAGCCCTCGAGCCACAGGTTCCCGCGCCAGCGCTCGATGCCAAGGGGCTGGCCCAGCCGCCCTTCCAGATCGGCAAGGCTCGACAGCGACAGGATCGAGATCCAGGGCTGGCTCACGTCGGTCCAGCCGGTCGGGCCGCGCACCAGCCGCGTCGGCGCCGGCTTGTCCTGGGGCCAGAGCGGGCGCACCCATTCGACCAGCCGCGGCCCCTCGGCCTCGGGGTCGAAGTCCAGGTCGGGCAGGTCGGGATGGGTCAGGCGGATGCGGCCGCCTTCCGCCCCCTCGCCCCAGCCGCCGCGAACGGCCTGCAGCCCGGCCGAGGCCGCGCCGCGCAGGAAGCAGGATTTCGGCAGCCAACGCTGCGGCACCGCGCCGGCGTGACGCTCGCCCCCTTCGGTCAGCAGCGCCCAGAGCCGGTCGCCCGGCAGGCGCCGCGCCGCATCCAGCCGGGTGCGGGGCAGATCCTCGCCGCCGATCGCCTTGATCGGGTGCCGGCGTATCCGGGCGACGCGGGCAGTCATTTGCCGCCCTTGTCCCCGCCCTTGTCCCCTGCCTTGGCCCGCGACGGCAGGCTGGAGCGGATATTGCCGAAGAAGTCGGGCCGGTGGCCGTGCATCGACATGATGGTGTATTGCTGGATGATGGTGATGGTGTTGTTGGTGATCCAGTACAGCACCAACCCCGAGGCAAAGCCGCCCAGCATGAACATGAACACCCAGGGCATCCAGGCGAAGATCATCTTCTGCGCCGGATCGGTCGGGGCCGGGTTCAGCTTCTGCTGCATCCACATCGAGATGCCCAGCAGGATCGCCAGCACCGGCAGGGTGAAGCTGTGCAGGAAGCTGCCCTGGCCCGGCGCCGCCCAGGGCAACAGGCCGAACAGGTTCCACAGGCTGGACGGGTCGGGCGCGGCAAGGTCGCGGATCCAGCCGATCCAGGGCGCGTGGCGCAGCTCGATGGTGACGAAGATCACCTTGTAGAGCGCAAAGAAGATCGGGATCTGCAGCAGCACCGGCAGGCAGCCCGCGGCGGGGTTCACCTTTTCACGCTTGTAAAGCTCCATCACCTCTTTCTGGAACTTCATGCGGTCGTCGCCGGTGCGCTGCTTGACGGCCTCCATCTCGGGCTGGAGTTCCTTCATCTTGGCCATCGAGATGTAGGACTTGCGCGCCAGCGGGAAGACCAGCAGCTTCAGCACGAAGGTCAGCGCGATGATCGCCCAGCCCATGTTGCCGATCATGCCGTGCAGCCAGTGCAGCAGGCGGAAGATCGGCTTGGTCAGGAAATAGAACCAGCCCCAGTCGATCGAATCGACGAAACGGTCGATGCCGGGGGCTTCCTGGTAGCCGTTGATGACCTCCCAGACCTTGGCGCCGGCGAACAGATAGCTCGCGCTGGTGGCGGTCGCGCCGGGGGCGACGGTCTGCACCGGCATCCGCGCCTCGGTCTGGTAGATGTCGGCGCCGGGGGCGTATTTCACCACCGCGGTAAAGGACTGGCCGGGCGCAGGCGCCAGCGTGGTCATCCAGTATTTGTCGGTAAAGCCGATCCAGCCGTTTTCCTGCACCTCGATCAGCTGCGCCGGCCCCTCGCCCGGCAGCGGGTCGAGCTTGGCCATGTCCTTGTATTTTTCTTCCAGCAGCTTGCCGTCGGTCATCCCGACCGCGCCCTCGTGCAGGACGAAGAAGTTCTGGGTGTCGGGCTTGCCGTGGCGCGCGAGGATGCCATAGGGCGCCGCCGAGAAGGGGGCGGCCGCAGTATTTTCCAGCGTCTGGGTCACGGTGAACAGGAACTTGTCGTCCAATTCATAGGTGCGGCGGAAGATCTGGCCGGCGCCATTCTCCCAGCGCAGCGTGACCGGCTGGCCGGGGGCCAGGGTCGAGCCGGATTCGACCTCCCACACCGTGGCCGGGCCGGGGACCAGGGCGGGGTCAGTGCCGGCGGCCGGCATCCAGCCATAGACCGCGTAATAGGGTTTCTGCACCGCGACCTCGGCATTGCCGCCCGGCGCGACCGGGCTGCCTTCGGCCCGCACGGTGGTCTGCGCGGTTGGCGACAACAGGCGGACAAAGGGCGAGCGGGGATCCAGCGTCTCGTGATAGCCGGTCAGCTCCAGGTCGTCGACGCGGCCGCCCGCCAGCGAGATCGTGCCCGCGAGCGAAGGGGATTCGATCCTGACCCGCCCGGCATTGGCGGAAGGGTCGCTGCTCGTTGCCGCGGCTTCCAGTTCCGGCGCCGCGCCCTGCGGCACCGCGCCGGGCGTCGCGGGGGCTCCGGTCTCGGGCTGGGCTGCGCCTTGGGTGCTGGCCGGCACCGTATCCTGCGCGGGCGGCACCGGCTCGGGGGCGAAGAAGATCGACCAGACGAGCATGACGAGGGCGGAAAGCACCATCGCCAGGATGAGGTTGCGGTTGTTGTCTTGCATGCCGGACCAGCCCTTCGTCGTCACCCAGTCTGAGGGTTCGGGCTGCTTCAACAGAAGCGACCGGCAAAGGTCAAGGGAATTTGCCCGAAAACCGGGTCGGTTTCCATCCCGACGCGACGCCCCGCCTGTCCCGACCCCCCTATTCGTCTCGACCCGTCCGGTCTGTCGGTCCGGCCCCTGGCTTGCCGGGCCGCCGCCCTGGCGCGTCCTGTCGCCCAGGCGCATGGCGTGCGTAAGGGCGAAGCTTGCCGGCGTGAAGCCGCCCTTCGGCTCCCGGCCAGCGAGGCGCATGCCCCGCGCGGGCGAAGCTTGCCAGTCCCGCACGAGGCGGGGCGGTCAGATGGCGTTCGGCGCATGCCGCCCGCGGGGCCAAGCCTGCCCCCGGCAGCGCGACCGCCCCCGGCCTTCATGCCTTGCGGCGCAGCTCGAAGGGCGCGGGCAGCGCATGGTCGCGGTCCAGCAGGAAATCGTCCACCGCCGATGCGTCCAGCGGCAGCGCCACCGCCGGTCCCCGCACCGCGTTGAAGCCGATCTGGGCCAGGAAGGCGTTCTCTTCCTGCGTGGCCACCCCGTCGGCGACGGTCGCCAGGCCCAGGTGTTCCGCCAGGGCCAGGATGGCCAGGATCATGCGTTGCTGGTCGGCACGCAGGTCGCAGCCGGCGATGAACTCGCGCCCGATCCGCACCCGGCCGATGCCGAAGCGGCGCAGGTCGTCCAGGCCGGCGCTGCCGGTGCCGAACCCGCCCAGGGCCAGCGAACAGCCCGCGGCGGTCAGGCGCTGCAGGCTGGCGGTCACCGGCATGCGGCCGCCGCCGCGGCCGATCGGCTCGCTCACCTCGATTTCCAGCCGCTGCGGGGCCAGGTCGTTGCGGTCCAGTTCCCACAGGATCGTGTCGGCGATGGCGGCATCGCCCAGCATGCGGTCGGACAGCGGCAGGGACAGCAGCGGCACCGGCCTGCCCAGGCGATCCCAGCCGCGCAGGCCGGCGAAAGCCTGGCGCAGCAGCTCGGCCACGACCTGCCCCAGCACCGCGTCGTCGAGCCGAGGCGCCACCTCGGCCAGATCGCAGCCCTCGCCATCGTCCATCCGCATCCGCGGCAAGGCCCGCAGCGCCCGGACCTGCCCGGTGTCGCAGCAAAGCTGGGGCTGGAACAGCACCCCCACCCGGTCGAGCGCCGAGACCGCCAGCCCGCCCGGCTCGACCTGCGCCCCCGTCTCGACGAAGCGGATCTGGCCCGCGGCCGAAAACGGGCTCAGCCCCTGCAAGGCCATGCGGCCATGGGCGTAAAGCGCCGCGGCCTCCTGCCGGCCGGCCTCGTCGCTGACGATGGCGGCGTTCATCACCGGACAGATGCGCAATCCGGCAGCACGATCCCCTCCGCGCAGATGGCCTGCAGCCGCGCCAGCAGGCCCGGCACCGCCTGCTGGCGGCCGATGGCGAATAGCCCCAGGATCTCGCCACAGCCCTGGCTGCGGCCCTGCGGCAAAAGCCGCAGCTCCGCCACCAGCCGCAGCAAGAGCCTGTCCAGCATCTGCTCCAGCAGGGCGGGGCCGATGCTGGCGCGCAGCATCTCGACATTCTCGACCCGCAGCACCAGCGCGAGCCGGGTTCTGCACTGCGCCGCACCCTGCCCCCTGACCAGCCTTGCCAGCCCCGAGGCAGCCCCAGCGATTCCGTAAGCCATTGCCTGATCCGAATCTTGTTGCACGGATCGCAACCTAGGCCGACGAAGCTTTTCGTTCCGTTAATGTTCGCGCAGGATCGGCACGTCTTTTTCGCTAAAATCCGACATGTCCGGTATCAGCGACGTGAAATCGAACAGCTTGGGGTCCGGCAGATGCGAGGGGCGCACGTTCATCAGCGCCCGGAACATGACCTGGCGCCGGCCGGGCGCCCGCGTTTCCCATTCGTCCAGCAGCTTCTTGACCTGCATGCGCTGCAAGCCCTCCTGGCTGCCGCAAAGGTCGCAGGGAATCACCGGATAGTTCATCGCTCGGGCGAAGCGGTCGCAATCGGCCTCGGCCACGAAGGCCAGCGGGCGCAACACGTTCAGGTCGCCTTCCTCGTTCAGCAGCTTCGGCGGCATCGAGGCCAGCCTGCCGCCGTGGAACAGGTTCATGAAGAAGGTTTCCAGGATGTCGTCGCGGTGATGGCCCAGCACCACGGCCTGGCAGCCCTCTTCGCGGGCGATGCGATAGAGATTGCCGCGCCGCAACCGCGAACACAGGCTGCAATAGGTCCGGCCCTCGGGCACCTTTTCCTTCACGATGGAATAGGTGTCCTGGTATTCGATGCGATGCGGCACGCCGCGCTCGGTCAGGAACTGCGGCAGCACCGTCGCCGGAAAGCCCGGCTGGCCCTGGTCGAGGTTGCAGGCCAGCAGTTCGACCGGCAGCAGGCCGCGCCATTTCAGCTCGTGCAGCACGGCCAGCAGCGTATAGCTGTCCTTGCCGCCCGACAGGCAGACCAGCCAGCGGTCGCCGGGGCGGATCATGTCATAGGTCTCGATCGCGGCGCGGGTCTCGCGCACCAGGCGCTTGCGCAGCTTGCGGAACTCGGTCGAGCCGGGCGCGCCGCGAAACAGCGGATGGATCTCCTCCGCCTCATGGTCCTGGGTTTCGCCGGTCTCGTCCCGCATCTGTCGATCCTTGTCGCGCCCTTGCGCCCTGATGAAAGCGCCGCCTCAGTCCTGCGGCGTCGTCTCGCTGCCCGGCACCGGGTCGAAGCCATGCCCGCCCCAGGGGTGGCAACGGCAGACTCGCCGGGCCGCCAGCCAGCCGCCCTTGGCCGCGCCATGCCGTTCGAGCGCCTCGAGCGCATAGGCCGAGCAGGTCGGCTGGAAGCGGCAGCCATGCCCGACCCAGGGGCTGGCCACCAGCCGATAGGCCCGCACCGGCAGCGCCAGAAGATGCGCCAGCGGGGTCACGTGCCATCCCCCCGCGCGCCATGCACCCGAGAAAGCGCCGCCGCCAGATCGGCGCGCAGCTCGGCAAAGCCGCGCTCGACCGTGGCGCCGGGGCGACCGACCAGCACGTAGTCCCAGCCCGGCCGCGCCGCGCCCGGCATGACCTCGCGCGCCAGCGCCCGCAGCCGGCGCTTGGCGCGGTTGCGCGTCACGGCATTGCCCAGCTTTTTCGAACAGGTGAAGCCGACCCGGATCGCCTGCCCCGCCTCGCCCTCGGGGCGGCGGCGGGCCTGGAGCAGAAAGCCGGCCGTGCCCTGCCGCCGGGCAGAGGCGGCGCGCAGGAAATCCGCCCGCTTGCGCAGGGTTTCCAGCCGCGGCCCCGAAACAGCAGAAGCCGCCCTGTCCGGCATCGCATCTGCGCGGGTCCGGTCAGCGGCGGCGGCTTTGGGGGTGCTGTCCATCACGGCAAGCCCACGCCCTGCGGCGCGCGGGCTTACGCGCTGAGGGTCTTGCGGCCCTTGGCGCGGCGGGCGTTGATCACGCGGCGGCCGCCCTTGGTCGCCATGCGCGCGCGAAAGCCGTGGCGGCGGGCGCGAACCAGGTTCGACGGCTGGTAGGTGCGTTTCGACATCTTTCAACTCCGGGTCGGGGCAGGTCAGGGTATGGGCCATCGGCCCACGCAGGACGCGCCGGTCATTCGAGGCCCGCTGGATAGTCGCCCCCGCAGCCCAAGTCAACCACATTGAAAGGATTTAGCGGCTGCGGCAGGTTCGGGGGAACCGGGACCATGTCACGCAGGTTTGAACTGCACAATGTCAGCCACTATGTGATGCAACGGCGCCGCGACGAGGGGAATAGCAGAACCGACCATGTCCCTGAATAGCTTATCGGGCCGATTCGCGGTGATCACGGGCATTTTCGTGCTTCTGGCCGAATTGCTGATCCTGTTGCCCTCGATCGCGAACTATCGGCTGGATTTCCTGGAATCGCGGCTGGAGCGCGCGCAGATCGCCAGCCTTGCGCTGCTGGCGACCGACGAATCGCTGGCCGCGGACCTCGAATCGGAACTGCTGGAGAACGCCGGCGTCTTCAACGTCGTGCTGCGGCGCAACGACGTGCGCCAGCTGGTGCTGTCCTCGCCGATTCCGGGGCCGATCGCGGCGACCTACGACCTGCGCGAACAGCCGTTCTGGACCTCGATCCGCGACGGGCTGGCGCAGCTGGCCGATCCGCAGAACCGGGTGATCCGGGTCATCGGCGCGCCGGTGAACCAGGCCGGGCAGCTGATCGAGATCACCACCGACACCCAGCGGCTGCGCACCGAGATGATCGACTACGGGCTGCGGCTCCTGCTGATCTCGGCCGCCTTCTCGGTCCTGACCGCGCTGCTTCTGAACCTGGCGGCGCAGCGGCTGCTGCTAGTGCCGATCCGGCGCGTCATCAGCCACATGACCGCCTATGCCAGCGCCCCCGAGGATGCGCGCTCGATCATCACCCCCGACGCGCGCCTGACCGAGCTGAACGAGGCCGAGACCGCGCTTGCCGCCATGCAGCGCACCGTCACCTCGGCGCTGAAGCAGAAGGACCGGCTGGCGCAGCTGGGCCAGGCGGTGGCGCGCATCAGCCACGACCTGCGCAACATCCTGACCACGGCGCAGATATTCGCCGACCGGTTGGAAACCAGCGCCGACCCGGCCGTACGCCGCGCCGCGCCCAAGCTGGTGAACTCGATCAGCCGGGCGGTGAACCTGTGCGAGACGACGCTGGCCTTCGGCAAGGCCGAGGAGCCGGCGCCCTCGCTGTCGCGCTTCAACCTTTCGGCGCTGGTGGGCGAAGTGACCGAGGGCGAGGCGCTGGCCTCGGACCATCCCGAGGGCGCCGAGCCGATCGAATTCCTGACCGACGTGCCATCGAGCCTGACGATTCGCGCCGACCGCGACCAGTTGTTCCGGGTGCTGTCGAACCTGGTGCGCAATGCGCGCCAAGCGATCGAGGCCACGCGCCGGCCCGGCACCATCGAGATCGGCGCCGGCGAGGACGAGCAGGAATGGTGGATCCGCATCGGCGACACCGGCCCCGGCCTGCCGAAGAAGGCGCGCGATTTCCTGTTCCAGCCGTTCTCGGGCGGCTCGCGCAAGGGCGGCACCGGGCTTGGCCTTGCCATCGCCGCCGACCTGGTGCGCAACCACGGCGGCCGGCTGGAGCTTTTGCGCAGCGACGAAGAGGGCACGCAATTCATCCTGCACCTGCCGCGCGAGCTGGCGGGCCTGGCCTCGCAGGCCGAGGCGACGGCGGGTTAGGCCGCCCCCGCGGGTTTTCCAAAAAAGTTTTCGACACAGGTCGTTTTGGCCTTGCGCCCCCCCGACGCTCACTCTAAATCACCGGCTCACAGCGGACCCGTAGCTCAGCTGGATAGAGCACCAGACTACGAATCTGGGGGTCGGGCGTTCGAATCGCTCCGGGTCCGCCATTGAATTTCCAGACATCATTGCCCCTTTCGGGCGGCCTTGTCTTTCGAGGTTTGGCCTGTGCAGGCGAGCACGCAGCGGCAAATCGGCGTCCCGCGCTTCGGCCAAAGCCGGGCGCCCGGCCAGTTCGTGCTTGCGGTCGAAAGAGGGCGCGGCATGGCGCCCACCGACCGCGGCTGCCAAAGATGCTTGAAAGCCCGGACCTGTCCGGCGGGCGCGCCGGTGCAGGGTCCGGGACGTCGCGATGGACCGTGGCTCCCTGTGGTGTCATAGCAAGACTATGGGCGCCGAAAACCTCGGCCTTGCGGCATCGCGATTCGGCGCAGGCAGCGCCGCGGCGGTGGCCTGCGACGGCCCTCCGACCGCGATACGGCGCGGCCGGCGGGCCGGCTACTGCCGCGCCAGCCAGTCGGTGATGCAGCGGCGCAGGTTCGTCTCGCCCAGGGTGCGGGCGTCGTCGATCAGCCGCTTCAGTTCGCCCAGGTCCACGCGCCGGATCAGGTGCTTGACCGGCCCGATCGAGGCCGGGCGCATCGACAGCCGCCGGAAACCCAGCGCCGCCAGCGTCACCGCCTCGATCGGGCGTCCGGCATCCTCGCCGCAGAACGAGACCGGCACCCGCGCCTCGTCGCAGCGCCGCACGATCTGGTCGAGCAGCGAGATGAACGAGCTGTTCAGCGTGTCATAGCGCCGCCGCACCCGCTCGTTCTCGCGGTCGGCGGCAAAGAAGAACTGCTTGAGGTCGTTGCCGCCGACCGAGATGAAATCGCACATCTCGAAGAACTTCTTCGGCGCGAAGGCCAGCGAGGGCGTCTCGAGCATCGCGCCGACGCGGATGTCCGAGGGCATGGCATGGCCGAGCCGCTGCTCGCGCGCCAGCTGCTCCATCAACAGCTTGTGCGCCTCTTCGAACTCGCCCATCTCGGTGATGAAGGGGAACATGACGTAAAGCGGCCGCCCCACCGCGGCGCGGATCAGCGCCTGGAGCTGCATCCGCAACACGCCGCGCTTGTCGAGGCCCACGCGGATCGCCCGCCAGCCCATGGCCGGGTTCGGCTCGTCCTGCGGCTTCATGTAGGGCAGCACCTTGTCCGAACCGATGTCCAGCGTGCGGAACATCACCGGCTTGCCATGGGCATTGTCCAGCACGTGCGCATAGAGCGCCGCCAGCTCGCCCCGGCGGGGGACGCGGGTGCGGGTCAGGAACTGCAACTCGGTGCGGAACAGCCCCACCCCCTCGGCGCCCGAGCTTTCCAGGCTGGGCAGGTCGGCCATCAGCCCGGCATTCATGTAAAGCTGGATCGTCGTGCCGCATTTCGCGGTGGCGGGCAGGTCGCGCAGCCCGGCATAGCGCTTTTGCGCCTCGGCCTGCATCGCCATCTTGTCGCGGAACGCCTTGGCGACCGATTCCTCGGGGCGCAGATGCACGGTGCCCATGTCG
>JAANMX010000949.1_pt1 | contig 35498 bp, 35 predicted proteins | sample 7279681 | NCBI WGS metagenome assembly JAANMX01 (sample SAMN14094542, study PRJNA606508) | bioreactor metagenome | isolation source: A lab-scale SPAN reactor treating ammonium-rich wastewater day 351 | place: Ireland: Galway | collected 2018-01-01 | reverse complement strand
GAGACCTCCGGCAGGTCGAGCCCCTCGCGCAGCAGGTTGATGCCGACCAGCACGTCGAACTCGCCCAGCCGCAGGTCGCGCAGCAGCTTGACCCGCTCCAGCGTCTCGATGTCGGAGTGCAGGTAGCGCACGCGGACGCCGAGGTCGGTGTAGTACTCGGTGAGGTCCTCGGCCATGCGCTTGGTCAGCGTGGTGACCAGCACCCGCTCGTTGCGGGCGGCGCGGGTGCGGATCTCGGCCAGCAGGTCGTCGACCTGGCCCGCGACCGGCCGCACGTGGATCACCGGGTCGACGAGGCCCGTCGGCCGGATCACCTGCTCGACCACGACGCCGCGGCTCTTCGCCAGCTCGTACGGCCCCGGCGTCGCCGAGACGTAGATCACCTGCCCCAGCCGCTGCTCGAACTCCTCGAAGTTCAGCGGGCGGTTGTCGAGCGCCGACGGCAGCCGGAAGCCGTACTCGACGAGCGTGGTCTTGCGCTGGCGGTCGCCGTGGAACATGCCGCGCACCTGCGGCACGCTCTGGTGGCTCTCGTCGATCACCATCACCGCGTCCTTCGGCAGGTAGTCGAGCAGCGTCGGTGGCGGCTCGCCGGGCGCGCGCCCCGACAGGTGGCGCGAGTAGTTCTCGATGCCGTGGCAGTGGCCGACCTCGCGCAGCATCTCGAGGTCGAACATCGTGCGCTGGTGCAGGCGCTGCGCCTCCAGCAGCTTGCCCTGCAGCTCCAGCTCGCGCTGGCGCGGCAGCAGCTCCTCCTCGATGGTGCGGATCGCGTCCTCCAGCCGGGGCCGCGGCGTCACGTAGTGGGAGGACGGGTAGATCGCGACCTGGGCCAGCTTCGCGAGCGGCTTGCCGGTCAGCGGGTCGAACGACTGCAGCGACTCGATCTCGTCGCCGAACAGCTCGACCCGGATCCCGAACTCCTCGTAGGCCGGGATGATCTCGACGGTGTCGCCGCGGACCCGGAACGTGCCGCGCTTCAAGTCCATGTTGTTGCGGTCGTAGCGGGCCTCGACCAGCTTGGAGAGCAGCTCCGAGCGGTCGAGCGTGTCGCCCACGCGCAGGAACAGCAGCATCCCGTAGTACGCCTCGGGCGAGCCGAGGCCGTAGATGCAGGAGACCGAGGCGACGATCACCACGTCGCGGCGCTCGAACAGCGAGCGCGTCGCCGACAGCCGCAGGCGGTCGATCTCCTCGTTGATCGTCGACTCCTTGTCGATGTACGTGTCGGACTGCGGGACGTAGGCCTCGGGCTGGTAGTAGTCGTAGTAGGAGACGAAGTACTCGACCGCGTTCTTCGGAAAGAACGACTTGAACTCCTGGTAGAGCTGGGCGGCCAGCGTCTTGTTGTGGGCCAGCACCAGCGCCGGGCGGTTGACCGCCTCCAGCACCCTGGCGATCGTGTAGGTCTTGCCGCTGCCGGTGACGCCCAGCAGCACCTGGTCCTTGTCGCCGCGCTCGAGCCCGGCCACCAGCTCGGCGATCGCGCGCGGCTGGTCGCCCTTCGGCTGGTACTCGCTCTCGACCGTGAGCCGGGTGTCGGCCAGCGCCGGCGCGAGCCGCGGGGCCTCCTCGCGGGTTTTCGCCATCCGAGCATCATATTCGGCGGCCTGCCCCGCCGGTTCCGCCGGAATCGGGGCACACGGCTACAATCGCCCTCGCAATGGACGACGCCACCGTCATCGACGCCGCGGCCGACGTGGAAGGCCGCATCCAGGGCCAGGACGCCCGCATCCACGGCCGCTTCAAGGGCGACATCGAGCTCAAGGGCCGGCTCACGCTCGGCGAAGGAGCGAAGGTCGACGCCAAGGTGCGCTGCGAGTCCGCGGAGGTCGCCGGCGAGTTCCAGGGCGAGCTGCGCGCGCGCAAGGCCACCCTGCTCGAGAAGGCGAAGGTCTCGGGCACCGTGGTCGCCGAGGTGCTCGCGATCCGCGACGGCGCCGTGGTCAACGCCGCCATCGAGACGGCCACGCCGCCCGCGAAGTGAGGCTCGACGCGCTGGCGGCGCGGCTCGGCTGCGCGCTGCGCGGCGACGGCGCCGTCGAGGTGACGCGGGTGGCGGGTCTCGAGCAGGCGGGCCCGGGCGAGATCACGTTCCTCGCCAACCCGCGCTACGCCGAGAAGCTGGGCGCGACCCGCGCCTCGGCGGTGATCGTGCGGCCCGAGGTGGAGACGGCGCAGCCCGCGCTGCTGACCGACAACCCCTACCTCGCCTTCGCCCGCGCGCTCGAGGTGCTGCACCCGCAGCCGAAGCCGGCACCGGGCGTGCACCCCGCGGCCTGCGTCGACCCGTCCGCCACGCTCGGCGAGGGCGTCCACGTCGGTGCGTACGCCGTGATCGGGGCCGGCTGCGGCGTCGGCCCGCGCAGCGTGATCCACCCCCACGTGGTGCTCTACCCCGGCGTCACCGTGGGCGCCGACTGCGTGCTGCACTCCGGGGCGCAGGTGCGCGAGGGCTGCCGGCTCGGCGACCGCGTGGTGCTGCAGAACAACGCGGTGATCGGCGCCGACGGCTTCGGCTTCGCGCGCGACGCGCAGGGCCGCTACAACAAGATCCCGCAGGTCGGCATCGTCGTGCTCGAGGACGACGTCGAGGTCGGCGCGCTGACCGCGATCGACCGCGCCGCGCTGTCCGAGACCCGGATCGGCCGCGGCACCAAGCTCGACAACCTGGTCCAGATCGGCCACTCGGTGACGGTCGGCGAAGACACCGTGATGGCCGCCCAGGTCGGCATCGCCGGCTCGACGAAGATCGGCCGCCGCGTCACGCTCGCCGGCCAGGTCGGCGTGGCCGGCCACGTGGAGGTCGGCGACGACGCCGTGGCCACGGGCCAGACCGGAGTGACCGCGTCGGTGCCGGCCGGGGCCGTGATGTCGGGCACGCCGATGCAGCCGACCCGGGAGTGGAAGCGCTCGTCGCTGCTGTTCGCGCGGCTGCCCGAGCTGCTCGCGCGGCTGAAGGCGGTCGAGAAGAAGCTCGGCGGCTGAAGCCGCGCGCTACGCCGCTACGAGCCCCAGTGGGCGAGGAAGCGGTCGCGCCACGTGCGCAGCGCGTCGGTCTGCACCTCGAGGCTGGTGATCTCGCCGAGCGCGTTGAGGGTGAACAGCGCGTTGAGCGGCGCGTCGCGCACGCCGGTCGAGGCCAGCCGCTTGCCGAAGCCGCCGTTGGCGACGCGCAGTTCCTCGAGGAAGCGGCCGAGCGCCTCCAGCGAGAAGTCGGCCGGCCGGCCGGCCTCGGCCAGGAAGTACTGCGCGAGCAGGAACGAAGACACCGTGCGGTAGGTCGACTCCTCCGGGCTCATGAACGGCAGGTGGGTGGCCAGCATCGGCCGCAGCCGGCTCAGGACCGGGCAGCCAGAGGCCACCGTGTAGATGCCGAAGAGCGAGCCGAGGCACTCCTGGAGCGCGGCTTCCTTCGAGTAGGTGCGCCCCGCTGCCTCGACTTCGACGCGGACCCGCTCGAAGGACTGTCGATCGGCGAAGGCCGCCACCAGCGGGTGGAGGCGCTCGGCGATCGGGCAGCGCGGCACGAGATCCTCGCGCAGCGGGCAGTTCGGGCACTGGTGATGGCCGAGGCGGGCCCACGCGGGGAACGGCTCGGGCGCCGGGCCCGCGAGCGCGAGCGTCACGGGATCGAGCTCGACGACGAACTCGCGGCGCGTTCCGTCCTCGAAGGCGAAGCGGTAGACGAAGCGCAGCGCGGGCCGGCTCATCGGGCGTTCGCCGCCGCGGCTTCCTGCGGCACCAGGTAACCCGGCCGATAGCGCAGGCGCAGGTCCTTGCGCCCGCCCTTCAGCTCGACCCGCAGCCGGCGGAAGCGGCCGTCGGGGGTCGGGTCGGGCGAGACGTAGCCGAGCACGTACTGCGCGCCCAGTTCCTCGAGCAGCTTCTTGTAGATGTCGGCCAGGTCGCGCGAGGCGTTGGGGGCGAAGACCTGGCCGCCGGTCAGCTCGGCCAGCTCGCGCAGCACCGACAGGCCGCGCATCGCCCGCCCGCTGCCCGGCCGCAGGCCTTCCATGAACGCGATCGGGTAGATCGTCACCGGGCTGGCCCGCACGAGGCGCAGCAGTTCGCCGAACGAGAGCTCGCTGGTCGAGTCCTCGCCGTCGCTGAAGATGACCAGCACCTTGCGCCCGCTCTGGCCCTGGACCCGCGACAGGTAGACGGCCACCGCGTCGTAGAGCGCCGTGTTGCCGCCGCCGCGCAGGCCGTGGATGCGCTCGTACAGGCCCTGCTGGCTCTCGGAGTCGTAGCGGGAGACGCGGATCTCCTCGCCGAAGAAGATCGTGTACAGCTCGCGGGCGCGCGGGATCGACTCGAGGAAGCGGCTGGCCGCCTCCTGCGACAGCTTGAGCGGGCGGATCATGCTCTCGCTGGTGTCCATCATCAGGCCCAGGTCGAGCGCGACGTCGTCGTCGGTGCCGGCCGCCGCCTGGTCGGTGAAGGCGCGGCCGAACAGCGACAGGTCGACCCGCCGATCGTCCTCGTACACGACGAAGTCGTTCCGGGTCAGGCCGGTGACCAGCTTGCCCTTCTTGTCGAGCACGACGACGCTGACGTTGACCGTGCCCGATTCCGCCGAGAACGTGGGCACCGGCGGGCCGGGCTCCTGGCCCACGGCCAGCGTGGGAGCCAGCAGCGCGAGCGCGACGGCGGCGATCCGGGGGCGGCGGGCGTGCATCGCGGAATTCTAGTGCTAGCCTTGCGGACCTTGCCTGCCCAAAGCGACGACGACCGCCACCGCGCGCTCGAGGCGCTGGCCGCCGCCCAGTGGCGGCTGGCGCTCCGGCTGACGCTGACGATGCTGGCGCTCTACGCCGGCTTCACCCTGCTCGTCGCCTGGGCCAAGCCGCTGCTCGCCACCCCGCTCCTGCCAGGCCTCAGCCTCGGCATCCTGCTCGGCGGCCTGCTGATCGTGGCGGCCTGGGTGCTGATCTGGATCTACGTGCGCTGGGCCAACGGCCACTACGACCGCACGGTCGCCTCCCTGCGCGAGCGCTGAGCCCGAGTCCTTGGACACGAGCCTCGGCCAGACCCACGCGGCGGCGATCGCCTGGTTCTTCCTGTTCGTCGCGGCCACCCTCGGCATCACGTTCTGGGCCGCGCGCCGCACCCGCAGCACCGAGCACTTCTACGCCGCCGGCCGCAGCGTCACCGGGTTGCAGAACGGCCTGGCGCTCGCGGGCGACTACATGAGCGCGGCCAGCTTCCTCGGCATCGCCGGGCTCGTGGCGCTGTCCGGCTTCGACGGGCTCATCTACTCGATCGGGTTCCTGGTCGGCTGGCCCGTGGTCACGTTCCTGATCGCCGAGCCGCTGCGCAACCTCGGCCGCTTCACGTTCGCCGACGTGGTCGCAGCCCGCCTGCGTCCCGTGCCCGTGCGGCTCGCCGCCGCGTTCGGCACGCTGGCCGTCGTCACGTTCTACCTGATCGCGCAGATGGTCGGCGCCGGCAACCTGATCAAGCTGCTGTTCGGCATCCCCTACGAGTGGGCGATCGTGATCGTCGGGCTGGTGATGACCGCGTACGTGCTGTTCGGCGGCATGCTGGCCACCACCTGGGTGCAGATCGTCAAGGCGGTGCTGCTGATCGGCGGCGCCTTCGCGCTCGCCGGGCTCGTGCTGTGGGAGGTCGGCGGCGGCCCGCTCTCGCTGTTCGCCCGCGCCGCCGCCGAGCACGGCGACCAGGTGCTGGGGCCCGGCCAGCTCGTCGCCGACCCGCTCGACGCGCTCTCGCTCGGCCTCGCCCTGATGCTCGGCACCGCCGGCCTGCCCCACATCCTGATGCGCTTCTACACCGTGCCCGACGCGCGCACGGCGCGCACCTCGGTCGCGTGGGCGACGGGCTTCATCGGCGTCTTCTACCTGCTGACCTTCGTGCTCGGCTTCGGCGCGATGGTGATCGTCGGCCCCGAGGCGATCCGGGCCGTGGACAAGGGCGGCAACATGGCGGCGCCGCTGCTGGCCGAGGCCGTCGGCGGCACCGGCTTTCTCGGCTTCATCGCCGCCGTCGCCTTCGCGACGATCCTGGCGGTCGTCGCCGGCCTGACCCTGTCGGGGGCGGCAGCGCTGTCGCACGACGTGTGGGTCAACGTCGTGCGCGGCGGAGAGGCGCCGGAGCGCGAGCAGTTCCTCGTCGCGCGGGTGGCGACCGTGCTCGGCTCGCTCTCGGCGGTCGCGCTCGGCATCGTGTTCAAGGGTGAAAACGTCGCCTACATGGTCGGCCTCGCCTTCGCGATCGCCGCCAGCGCCAACTTCCCCGCCCTCGTGCTGTCGATCTTCTGGCGCCCGTTCTCGACGCGCGGCGCCCAGGCCAGCATGCTGGTCGGCACGCTGTCCTCGCTGCTGCTGATCTTCCTCTCGCCGACGATCCAGGTCGCGGTACTGGGCCACGCCTCGGCGCCGTTCCCGCTGAAGAACCCGGGCCTCGTCACCATCCCGCTGGCGTTCCTGGTCGGCATCGTCGTCTCGCTGCTGACCCCGGAGCCGGACGCCGCGACCCGCTTCGACGCGATGCAGCGCCGCCTCCACCTCGGCCCCGAGGCCGGCGAGGAGTAGCGCTCAGCCGCGCGCGGGGCGCTTCGTCGTCGCCTTCGGGCGCGACTCCTCGCGACACACCTCCTGGACGAGCCCGCGCAGCCATCGGTGTGCAGGGTCGGAATTCATCCGCGGGTGCCAGAACAGCGAGATCCGGAAACCCGGGACGGGCACCGGCAGCGGGAAGCCGTGCAGGTCGACCCGCAGGGAGCGGGTGTGAAAGTCGGGCACGGTGGCCACCAGGCCGCAGTCGCGGGCCAGCGCGATGGCCGCGGCGAAGCCACCGACCGTCGCGACGCCGTTGCGGGACAACCCGCGCCGCTCGAGCGCCTGGTCCACCGGCCCCATCTCCAGGCCGCGCCGCGAAACGAGGACGTGTCGCGCCGATGCGTAAGCCTCCGGCGTGACGCGGCCCTTCGCGAGCGGGTGCTTCCTGGCGACGACGCCGACGAAGCGATCCTGGAACAGCCCCGCCGTGTGGATCTCGGGCCCCATGCTCGGGCTGGTGACGCCCGTCTCCAGGTCCACGGCCCCTTCGCGCAGCGAGGCGCTGTCCTTGTCCTGCTTCGGCACGAACCACAGTCGAGCGCCGGGGGCCTCGTTCGCGGCACGGGCGATCAAGCGGGGGCCGAAGGTCTCGGCGAAGCCTTCGCTGCTGCGGATCCGGAACGTCCTCGACAGCGACCCGAGGTCGAGCGCGAGGGCCGGGCGCAGCACCGCTTCCGCGTCGCCGACCACCTGGCGGACTCGATCCCGCAGCGCCTCGGCCCGTGGCGTGGGAACCAGCCCGCGACCGGCCCGGACCAGCAGGGGGTCCCCGGTCGCCTTGCGCAGGCGCGCCAGCGCGCGGCTCATGGCCGACGCGCTCAGTTGCAGCCGCCCGGCTGCGCGCACGACGCTGCCTTCGCTCAGCAGCACGTCCAGGGTCACCAGCAGGTTGAGGTCGGGCGTCGACATGCGCGAGGTGTATCACGAAACCCTGCGAGACATGGCGTTTCCTGCACGAATACATTGCGAATCATGCGTCTACCGCCCTGTCCGGCAGGGACCCACCATGGCCGGGTCGGCGTTGCGATTGCCGCGACGCCCCGACCAGGGAGTCCCCGTGCCGCAGTCACCGTCCCCCGCCCTCGCCGTGCCCTCGCCCGCTCGCAGCTCAGCCTGGGGCCTCGCCAGCCTGGCGCTGGCCGTGCTCCTCTCGTCGCTGGGCACCAGCATCGCCAACGTCGCCCTGCCGACCCTGGCCCGGGAGTTCGGAGCGTCGTTCCAGGCCGTGCAGTGGGTCGTCCTGGCTTACCTGCTCGCAGTCACGACCGCCCTCGTGATCGTCGGCCGCCTCGGAGACCTGCTGGGTCGTCGCCGCCTGATGCTCGCCGGCTTCGTCGTCTTCGTGATCGGCTCGGCGGCGTCCGCCGGCGCAGGTGGCCTCGGGGTGCTGGTCGCGGCGCGTGCAGTGCAGGGCCTGGGAGCCGCCGTGATGATGGCCCTGTCGATGGCCCTCGTCGGCGATGCCGTGCCCGAGGCTCGGGCCGGCCGCGCGATGGGGCTGCTGGGGGCGACGTCCGCGCTCGGCACCGCGCTCGGCCCTTCGCTGGGCGGCGCCCTCGTCGGGTGGCAGGGGTGGCCCGCGATCTTCCAGGCGACGACCGCGCTGGGCGTGATCGCCGGGGCGATCGGGGCCCGGCACCTGCCGCACGACGCGACGCAGGCGCGACGCCGCGGCGCCTTCGATCTGCCGGGCGCGGTCCTGCTGGCGGCGGCCCTGGCGACCTACGCCCTGGCCTTGACCCTGCCGGCCGGTTCGTCCGCGGGCCGCCGCATCGCCCTGCTGGCGGCCGCCCTGGGGCTCGCCGGCGCCTTCCTGGTCGTCGAGTCGCGCTCGCGGAGCCCGCTGATGCAATTGGGTCTCTTCCGCCAGGCCGGCATCGGCTCGGCCTTCGCGACGAGTGCCCTGGTCAACACCGTGGCCATGACCACCCTCGTCGTCGGGCCCTTCCATCTCTCGCGCGCGCTGGGGCTGGCGCCGGCCGCCGTCGGCATGGTGATGACGATCGGCCCGCTGGTCGCGGCGATGGCGGGCGTCCCGGCCGGCCGGGCCGTCGACCGCTTCGGAACCCGGCGCGTCACGCGCTTCGGCCTGTTGCTGATGGGTTCGGGTTGCGCGGGATTCGCGGTCCTGCCGGTGGCTGCAGGAGTGCCGGGCTACGTGCTGCCGCTGGTCACGACGACGGCGGGATTCGCCATCTTCCAGGCCGCCAACAACACCGCCGTCGTGACCACGGCCGCGGCCAGCCAGCGCGGCGTGATCTCGGCGCTGCTGACCCTGTCCCGGAACCTGGGCCTGGTCACCGCCGCCTCGGCCATGGGCGCCGTCTTCCTCGCCGCCAGCGGCGCCCCCGAGATCGCCCTGGCCGATGCTGCAGCGGTCGCCGAGGGCACCCGCACGACCTTCGCGGTGGGCGCCCTGCTGGTGGCGATCGCCTTCGCGGCGACGCGGCAGCCACGGCCGCGCAACGACGGCTGGCTGAGCGACGAGCGGGCCGCCGCTAGCGCAGCGCTTCCACCACCCGCACCGCCAGCTCGACCTTGTTGAAGGGCGGCATGATGTAGGCGCCGGCGGCCTGCTCGCGGGCGGCCAGCAGCGCCTCCTGGGCGATGCGCACGCCGGTGAGCTGGGCGTCCTCGCCCGAGCCCGCGATCCGCATCCGCTCGCGGATGTCCTCCGGGATGATCATCCCGGGGACCTCGTTGTGCAGGAACTCGGCGTTCTTGTGCGAGTACAGCGGGAGGATGCCGATCAGCACCGGGATGTCGAGGTGCTTGATCATGCCGAGGAAGCGCTCGACCGTCTTCGGGTCGTAGACGGGCTGCGTCATCACGTACTCGGCGCCCGCCGCCACCTTCTGCTCCAGCCGCCGGACCTCCTTCTCCATGTCGGGCTTGCTGGGGTCCGCCCCGCAGCCGATGTGGATGCCGAGCGGCGGGCCGATCGGGTTGCCGGCCAGGTCGCAGCCGCGGTTGAGGTTCGACAGGATGCGGATCAGGCCGATCGAGTCGACGTCGTAGACGGCCGTGGCGTCCGGGTAGTCGCCGAGCTTGGGCGGGTCGCCGGTGATCGCCAGGATGTTGCGCAGGCCCAGCGCGTGGGCGCCCAGCACGTCCGACTGGATGCCGAGCAGGTTCCGGTCGCGACAGGTGTAGTGGAGGATGGTGTCGATCCCCACCTTCGTCTGGAACAGCAGGCACAGGCTCTGCGCGCTCATCCGCGCCGAGGCCCGCGGGCCGTCGGCGACGTTGATGGCGTCGATCTCGTTCTCGCGGCAGTACTGCGCGCGGTCGAGGATGCGCGAGGGGTCTGCCCCGCGCGGCGGGTCGAGCTCGACCGAGACCACGAACTTGCGGCCGAGGTGGCGGCCGAGCGGGCTCTTCTCCTCGCGCGAGACGAGCGGCTGCTGCTCCTTGGGCCGCGGCGGCGGCGCCTCGACCCGCACCTCGCGCGCGGGCTGCCCCATGCGCACGGAACGGACGAGATTGCGGATGTGCGCAGGCGTCGTGCCGCAGCAGCCGCCGACGACGGTCACGCCCGCGGCCAGGAAGCGGCGCGCGAAGCTCGCCATGTACTCGGGCGTGCAGAGGTAGACGTAGCGGCCGTCGACCATCGCCGGCGAGCCGGCGTTGGGCATCGCCGCGATCTTCGCGGCATGCGCCGCTGCGGCCATCCGCCGCACGGTCTCCAGCATCGGGGCCGGGCCCTGCGAGCAGTTGGCGCCGATCACCGGCACGCCTTCCTTCTCGAGCGCCGCCACCAGCGCCTCGGGGCGCTCGCCGTAGAAGGTCGTGCCTTCGTCGTTGAAGGTCAGCGAGACGGCGATCGGGCGATCCCCGGCCGCGGCGCGCACGCCCTCGAGCGCGGCCAGCGCGTTGGCCAGCGAGGGCATCGTCTCCAGCACGAACAGGTCGACGCCGCCTTCGCAGAGGCCCTCGGCCTGCTCGCGGTAGACCGCGACCGCCTCCGCGCGGGCGATGCTGCCCACCGGCTCCAGCGGCTTGCCGAGCGGCCCCACCGAGCCCGCGACCAGCGCCCGGGCGCCCGCCGCCTCGCGGGCGATCTCGGCGCCGCGGCGGTTGATCTTCGCGACGTGGGCGTCGAAGCCGTGGGGCGCCAGCTTCATGCGGTGGGCGCCGAAGGTGTTGGTCTCGATCACGTCGGCGCCGGCGTCCACGTACTCGGCGTGGATCGCCGAGACGAGGCCCGCGTTCGACAGGTTGAGCTCGTCGAAGCAGCGGTTCACGAACACGCCGCGCTGGTACAGCATCGTGCCCATCGCGCCGTCGAACACGACGACGCTGCGGGCCAGCCGCTCGGCGAAGGACGTCACGGGAGTGCTCTCGGACATGCGGCCGTCAGTTTATCGCCGCCCCGCGATTCGCCGCGGCGGCTATGACACGCCGCGCGGCGCGCGCCACACGACGTAGCGGGCGTTCTGGTGGACGGGCACGTATCCCGCCTGCTCCAGCAGCCGCGGCGGGTAGACGACCAGGGTCGGCACGGTGCTGGTGACGACGACCGGCACTTCCCCGCGGGCGATCGCCTGCACCTGGCGCCCGACCTCGGGCCCCAGCGTCTGCGCCACCTGCGGCCAGAAGCGCTGGCCGGGCTCGCGGAGCGCGCGCACGGCGTCGAGCGCGCCGTCGCGCGTCGTCGCCGCGTTGGCCTGTGCGACCAGCGGCCCGATCTCCGGGTACGGGATCACCTCCACGCGCCCGGCGACGAAGGCGACGACCCCGGGCCCGGCGACCCGGGCCGCGGGCTCCGCATGCGCCTGCACGGCCGCCGCCGCCGCGGCCAGGTCGCCGCGGGCGGCGCCGTCGAACGGCGCGCGGTAGGCCGCGCGGCGATCGAGGCCGAACCCGCCGGCGCTCACTGCCAGCGCGGTGACGACAGCGGCGGCCGCGGCCAGCCGGCCTCGCCTTCCGGGCGCGGGCTCGCCGGGCGTCGCGAACGCCAGCGCCGCCACCAGCGCCAGCCACGGCAGCAGCTCGAGCTGGTTGTGGACCCACAGCCCCGGGTTCAGCAGCACGACGAAGGTCGTGGTGCCGGCGAGCAGGGCGAGCGGCAGCGCCGCGCGGCCGGCCCGGCGTCGCGCGATCAGGAAGGCCGCGGCGGCCAGGCCCAGCACGACCGCGAGGTCGATGGACTGGCGTAGCACCGAGAGCTTCTCGACCAGCTCCTGGGGAGCCCGCACGAGACGGAACACGAACACCGAGCCGACGAACGACGCACCCCACAGCGCGACGCAGGCGAGCGTCGCCGCCGCCATCACCGCGACGCAGGCGGCCGCGGCACGCAGCGCGGGCGCGCGCCCGTGGCGGACGGCGATCCACCCGAGCAGCGCCGCAGACGCGCCGAGCGCCGTCAGCTTGACGAGCAGCGCCGCGGCCAGCAGGCCGCCGATCGCCAGCGCTCGCCGCGGGCCCGGCGGATCGAGCGCCAGCGCCACGGCGGCCAGCAGCGGCACGAGCAGGAACGGCTCGCGCTCGAACAGGTGGTAGCGCGCGACGAGCGGCGACCAGGCGACGAGCAGGCCGGCGACCCAGCCGGCGCGGGACCCGCCCAGCCGCCGGCCGAGGACGAACACCTGCCACGAGACGGCGAACGCGGCCAGCGCCGTGAGCGCCTCGATCGCCCGCAGCGACGGCCCCGAGACGAGGACCACGCCCGCCAGCAGCCCGTCGAGCAGCGGGAAGTTGAGCAGCGGCACCTCCGCGTAGGGCGTGAACCCGAGCCGCAGCATCAGCGCCGCGTTGAGGTACCCCTCGTCCTCGACGCGCACGAGGTCGAGCGCCATGCGCAGCAGCCGCGGCGCGGCCAGCAACAGCGCGGCGAAGGCGCCCTCCCGGAGCGGGAGCCGGTCGGGCACGCGGGGCTAGCGGTCCGCCGGCGCGGAACGCCCGCGGCCGCCACCACCGCGACCGCCACCGCCGTCCTCGCGCGGGCCCGCGTCGCCGGGCAACCACAGCAGGGCGAGCAGGGCCAGCACCGGCAGCAGCACGCCGGCGCCGGCCAGCCACTTGCCGCGGCCCGTCAGGCCGTTCCTCCCCTTCAGCACGAACAGTCCGCTGATCGCGAGGAAGCCGAGCACGACCGCGTAGGCGTCGGCCGCCCAGGTCCACCAGCCTTTCGGCTCGTTGAGGTGCAGGAAGTTCATCTCGCGCAAGCCGAAGCGCCCGCGCGGGCGCTCGATGCGGGCGGTGCCGGCGACCGCGTCCGCCTGCACGTTCCAGCCCTCGTAGAAGAGCTCGACCTTCTCGGGCGCCGGCCGGAACGAGGCCTTCGGCGGCCCCGGCAGCGCCAGCGCGGCGACGAGCTGGGCGGTCATCGTCTCCTTGTCGGAGACGGGGATCGGCGGGAACGAGCGCTCCTCCACGTCCACCTTCCAGCTCGGGTTCCACTGGTGGCGGTGGTTCACCGCGACCCCGGAGATCGCGTAGACGAGCGTCAGCCCGGCGGCGAGGTAGCCGAGGTCGCGGTGGAGGACGTTGTTGAGCTTGCGCCAGTTCAACGGGCGGCGCGCCTACTCGACGACGGCGCCGACACCCTGGAGCTGGTAGACCGTGACCGGGCCCTTGATCGACGCCGGGTCGAACTTCTGGCCCTTCTCCTCGGCCTCGTGCTGGGCGCGCTGGATCGCCTGCTCCTTCGAGAGTTCCATCTTCTTGAAGGTGCCCTCGGCGACCACCTTCTTGCCCTTGTCGGTCATCGGGAACACGATCACGCCGTCTTCGACCTTGACGCGCAGGGTCTGGAACTCCTGGTCGCCCGCGACCTCGATCCAGCAGCCGCGCATCGGGCACACCTCGGTGATCAGGCCCTCGACCTTGACGGTCTTGCCGACGTACTGGTCGGGCTTCGCCATCAGCTCGGAGATCTTGACGACGGCCGCGTCGGACACGCCCTTGCCGTGCTTGGTGGCGGCGGCGGCGGGCAGGCTGGCGGCGAGGAAGAGGGCGGCGACGACGCGGAACGTCTTCATGTTTCTTCGGCTCCTGCGATAGATGCGGGCGCGGCGCGCCCGGGCGGCCGATTCTAGCGCCCCGCGGCCATGCCCAGCCGCCGAGCCTCAGCCGGCCAGCGGGCCCGTCGTCTTGCGCATCAGGATCTCGTCGTGGCCGGCGACCACGTAGTCGTGCAGCGGCCCCACCACCTCGAACCCGCGCCGCTCGTAGAGCCGCCGGGCGCCTCCGTTGAACGACGACACGCAGAGGAACAGGTTCTTCCCGCGGGCGAAGCTGCGCGCCTCCAGCCAGTCGAGCAGCGCGCTCCCGGTGCCGCGCCCGCGGGCGGCGGCCGCGACGCAGATCGTCTGCAGGTAGGGCGCGAAGGCGCCCTGGACGTTGACCAGCAGGAAGCCCTCGCGCTCGTCCCCGCGCCAGCCGACCCACAGCTCCTTCGCCGGGTCGGACAGCGCGCGCAGGCAGTCCTCGAAGCCCCGGCGCAGCGTCAGCCACGGCTCCGAGGACGCCATCTCGCGGGCGGCCCACTCGCGGTCGCCCGCGGCCGCCGGGCGCACGTCGAGCGGGGCGTCGTTCACTTCGCGAGCGCCTTCTTCACGAAGGCCTCGGCGTCGCGCCGCAGGTCGACCAGCTCCTGCTCGTGGATGTACATCATGTGGCCCGCCTCGTACTCGGCGGTGTCGATCCGCTCGCGCTGGCTCGGGTCGAGGCCCATGTGGGCCAGCGTGTACTCGGTCGCGAAGAACGGGGTCGCCAGGTCGTAGTAGCCCGAGGCCACGAACACCCGCATCGACGGGTTCTTCGAGAACGCGGAGCGCAGCGCTTCACTGGTGTCCGGGAAGCCCGCCGAGGCGTTTCCGAAGTCCCACGGCTGGCCGATGCCGCCGCCGAGGATCCAGTAGTGCAGGTCGCTCTTGAACCCGAGGTCGCGCCGCACGTAGTCGTTGAACGCCGCGGTGTAGGGCGGGCGGATCGCCGCCATCGACGGGTCGAAGTCGGGGGTGTCGGTGGCGGCCAGCGCGTCGATGCCCTGGAAGCGCGAGTCGAGCCGGCCGACCGTGCGCTTCTGGTCGCGCAGCAGCTCCTTGCAGAAGCGCTGGATCTGGATGCGCAGGTCGGTCTCCTCGAGGTACTCGTCCGAGAGCCCCGTGAAGCGCGCCAGGCGCTCGCGGATCGCGGCCCGCTCCGCACCCTGCAGCCGGTCGCCTTTCGCGAGCGCCGCCTGGTACTCGCCCTCCGCGAAGCCGCGCACCTCCTTCAGCACCTCCTGCACCGGCTTCGCCTGCAGGTCCGCCGGGAGCTGCTTGTGGTACCAGGCGGTCGCCGTGTAGGTCGGCAGGAACAGCACGTAGGGCAGGTCGTTGCCCTTGGTGAAGCGCGCGGTCTGGAAGTTGAGGATCGAGGAGACGAGCAGCACGCCGTTGAAGGCGATGCCGCGCTCGACGAGCTGGCCCGCGAGTCCCGCCGCCCGGGTCGTCCCGTAGCTCTCGCCGACCAGGAACAGCGGCGAGCTCCAGCGCTCGTGGCGGCCGAGGTAGAGGCGGATGAACTCGCCGACCGAGTCGAGGTCGCCCTGCAGGCCCCAGAACTTCTTGCCGAGCTCGGGCTTCGCGGGCCGCGAGTAGCCCGTGCCCACGGGGTCGATGAAGACGAGGTCGGTGAACTCGAGCCAGGTGTGCGGGTTGTCGACGAGCGCGTAGGGCGGCGCCGGCATCGCGCCGTCGGGCTGCATCTTCACCCGCTTCGGGCCCAGCGCGCCGAGGTGCAGCCACACCGACGACGAGCCGGGACCGCCGTTGAACGAGAACATCAGCGGCCGCTGCGCGGGCCCGCCCGGCCGGTCGGCGACGTAGGCCATGAAGAAGATCTCGGCCTCGAGCTCGCCCTGCTCGTTGCGCAGCGGCATGAAGCCGGTGGTGACGCTGTAGCGCAGCACGCCGCTCGCCGTCTTCAGCTCGTGGCGGGTCACCACGGGTTCCGCGGGCCCGCGCCAGGCGCGGTCGGACTTCTCGCCGGCGGGCGCCGGTCCGGGCGCGGGGGCGGCCTGCGGGGCGAACAGCAGCAGCGTCGACAGGCTGGCGGCGGCGAGCATCGGGGCTCCTCCTCTTCTTTCGGCTCGATTCGGCGCGATTCGGGAGTCTATCGAAGGACGGGCGGGCTAGACTTGGATCTCGGATCGGCCCCGGATCCGCCGCTGGAGGTCTTTCATGCGCCTCGCCCGCTTCGCCGTTCCCGTCCTGCTGGCCCTCGGCCCCACCCTGCACGCCGCCGACCTCGACGAGATCAAGAAGCGCGGCACGATCCGCTTCGTCGCCGCCGCGGACGAGGACCCGCGCATGTTCGCCCACCAGGGCGGCGCCAACCCGGGCTTCGAGCGCGAGCTGGCCGAGGGCTTCGCCGCGCTGCACAAGCTGAAGCTGGAGCCCTACGCCGCGAAGACCTACGACGACCGCATTCCCGCGGTCCAGCGTGGCGACGGCGACGTGATCATCGGCATCATCGAGACCGAGGAGCGGCGCAAGCGGGTCGACTTCACCGCCGAGGTGCTGCCCGCCCGCCACGTCGTGGTGACCCGCAAGCCGGCGGCGGCCGTCACGACCGTCGACGCGTTCAAGGCGCTCGGCAAGGTCGGGCTGCTCAAGGGCACGACCTGGGCCCAGGCGGCGATGGACGCCGGGCTGCCGGCGGCCTCGGCGGTTTCCTTCGACGACCGCGACAGGATGATCCAGGCGCTGCAGTCGGGTGCCATCGAGGCGACCGTGATGTCGGCCTCCGACGCGGTGCTGCAGATCCAGAAGGACGCGGCGCTGCAGGCGGGCGTCGTCGTCGGGGCCGAGGCCAGGGCCGGATGGGCGGTGCGCAAGGGCGACGCCGCGCTGCAGAAGGCGATCGACGAGTACCTCGACAATGCCCGCAAGTCGGGCGCCTGGAGCCGGCTCGTCGCCAAGTACTTCGGCCCGGCGGCGCTGTCGGTGCTCGGCAAGCGCTGACCTCGCCCGCCGCAGCGACCTGCCCGCGGCGGTGCGAGAATCGCGCGCGTGACGACTCCTCGGCTCCACTCCGCCTTGCTCTGGTGCGCGGCTTTCGCGCTGATGGTGTCGGCCGCCGTCTGGCAGCGGCTGACCGGTCCCACCTACCCGCTGCGCGGCCACAGCGTCGTGGCCGGCGAGGAGGTGCGCTGGCGGCTGCTGCGCTCGGCCGTCTCCGACGCCCCGTTCCTCGTCTCGGTGCCGGCGCCGGCCGGCGTCACCGGCACCGTCCACTGGCGGCGCTACCCGCTCGACGAGCCGTTCGCCGCGGTACAGATGGCGCGCGACGACGGCGCGCTCGCCGCCCTGCTGCCGCACCAGCCGCCGGCCGGCAAGCTCGAGTACTACGTCGTGCTGGAGAGTGCTGCGGGCCCGCTCCGCATTCCCGAGGACGACCCGGTCGTGATGCGCTTCAAGGGTTTCGTGCCGGCCGGGGTGCTGATCCCGCACGTGGTCGCGATGTTCCTGTCGATGATGATCGGCGTGCGGTCGGCGCTCGCCGCCGCGCTGGGCCGGCCGGAGGCCGGGCGGCTGGCCTGGTTCGCGCTGGCGGGGATCACGGTGGGCGGCCTCGTACTCGGACCGATCGTGCAGAAGTACGCGTTCGGCGCCTACTGGACGGGCTGGCCCTTCGGCGCCGACCTGACCGACAACAAGACGCTGGCGATGTGGCTGGCCTGGCTGGCCGCGGTCGTGGCCGCGCGCTGGCGCCCCGCGCCGGCCGATCGCCTGGCCCGCGCCGCGGTCGTGGCGGCGGCGCTCGTGATGCTGGCCGTCTACGTGGTCCCCCACAGCCTGCGCGGCAGCCAGCTCGACTACGGCAAGCTCCAGCAGGGCGGCGACGCCCACGACGCGATCACCACCGGGCGGTGATCGACCGCAGCGCCCTGCGCGCCGACGCGCTGGCCGGGCTGACCGTCGCCCTGGTCGGCCTGCCGCAGTGCCTCGCCTACGCGATGATGTCGGGGCTGCCTCCCGCGTACGGCCTGTCGACCGCCGTGGTCGCGGGGCTGGTCGCGGCGCTCGCGGGCCGCTCGGTCCAGATCGTCACCGGCCCCACGAACACGACGGGCCTGCTGGTGCTCGGGGCGCTGGCCCCCCACCTCGGCCCCAACGGCGTGCTCGGTCCCGAGGGCCTGCCGGTGCTGGCCACGCTCACCCTGCTCGCGGGGCTGATCCGTCTGGTCGCTGCAGCCGGGGGCGGCGCCCACCTGATCCGGTTCCTGCCGGAGTCGGTGCTGGTCGGCTTCACGGCCGGCGCGGGCCTGCTGATCGGCGCGATGCAGATCGACGAGGCGCTCGGCCTCACGAGCGTCACGGCGAGCGACCTGGCGGGCGAACTGGAGGCCGTGGGCGCTTCGCTCGGGGGCATCCAGGTGCTGGCATTGCTGGTCACGGTGGCGACCGTCGCGGCGCTCTCCTACGGCAGCCGCTTCGCGCCGGATCGCCCGCTGGCGCTGCTCGCCGTGATCCTGGCCGCCGCCCTGGCCGGCTTCTTCGAGCTCGGCGCCACCCACGGCCTTCCCCTGGTGGGCGAGCGGGCCCCGGTGCCCGGGGTGTGGCCCCCGGGGGCGTGGCCCGACCTCGACCTCGGGCTCGTGCAGCGGCTGATGGTCCCGGCTTCGGCGATCGTGCTGCTCGGCACGCTCGAGCTGGCCGTCTCGGCCCGCGCGGGCGGCGCCCGGCCCGACCTGCGGCGCGAGATGCAGGCCCAGGGCTGGGCCAACGCGATCGGCGCCCTGGCCTCGGCGATGCCGGCCTCGGCCAGCCTCACGCGGTCGGCGCTGCTGCGGATCGGCGGGGCCCGGACGCGGATGGCGCCCGCGATCGCGGCGCTGCTCACGCTGCCGATCCTGCTGTTCGCCGGACCGCTCGTCGGGTTCGTGCCCCAGGCCAGCCTGGCAGGCGTGCTCGTCTTCACGGCCTGGCGGATGCCCGACTGGACCGCGATCCGCCGGCTGTGGAACGCGACGCCGGAGACGCGGCTGTTGCTGGTCGTCACCTTCGCCGCGACGCTGCTGCTGCCGCTCGAGTGGGCGGTGCTGCTGGGCTCGGGCACCGGGCTCGTGATCCACCTCGCCCGCACGGCAGCCCCGCGGCTGCGGCTGCTCAAGCCCGCCGGCGAGCGCCTGGTGCCGACGCTGCCGGGCGAGCAGCCGGACGCGGTCGTGCTCGAGGTCAGCGGCGACCTGCACTACGCCGCCGTGCCGCCGTTCCTGACCGAGGCGGAGCGGCTGATCCCCGACCGCTGCCGCCACGTGGTGATCGACCTCTCGCACGCCCACGAGCTGCGCTTCACGGCGCTCACGGCGCTGGAGCAGCTCGCGGAGGAGGCGCGCCACGACGGCGCGACGCTGATGCTCTCGGGCGTGGACGACGAGATGCGCACGCTGATCGAGCGCTCGGGCAGCGCGCTGCCGTGGCAGCCGGCCGAAGCCGAGCCCGGCCTCAGCGCCCGCCGCGCGCTGGAGCGCCTGCGCGCGGAGTAGCGTTCGCGGCAGAATCCCCGCACAGGAGGCGTCGATGACCGACCGACGGCCACTCGCGGCCCTCTTCCCCGGGGCCGTGCCCGCGGATGCAGGCCTGGCGGCCCCCGTCGTCCAGGACCGCTACCTCTGCGGTGGAACGCTGCGCCCCTGGGGTGGCCCCCACGAGGACGTCGTTTCGCCCGTGTGGGAGCCCGCGCCACTCCAGCCGCGGGTGATCGGGCGGGCGCCGGCGCTGGGTGAAGCGCAGGCGCTGGAGGTGCTCGACGCGGCCGCGAGCGCCTGGGACCGCGGCCGCGGCGAGTGGCCGACGATGCCGGTCGCCGCGCGCCTGCGCTGCCTCGAGGAGTTCGTGCGGCGGATGCGGGCCGCGCGCGAGGAGGTCGTGCGCCTGCTGATGTGGGAGATCGGCAAGAACCGCGCCGACTCCGAGAAGGAGTTCGACCGCACGGTCGACTACGTGCGCGACACCGTGGAGGCGGTCAAGGACCTCGACCGCGCGTCGTCGCGCTTCGCGCTGGAGCAGGGCATCGCCGGCCAGATCCGCCGCGCCCCGCTCGGCGTGACGCTGTGCATGGGGCCCTTCAACTACCCCCTCAACGAGACCTTCACGACGCTGATCCCGGCACTGGTGATGGGCAACCCCGTGATCTTCAAGCCGCCGCGCTTCGGCGTGCTGCTGTTCGCGCCGTTGCTGGCCGCGTTCGCGGAATCGTTCCCGCCGGGCGTCGTCGGCTCGATCCACGGCGACGGCCGGGTGATCGTCGGGCCGTTGATCGGCTCCGGCCGGGTCGACGTGCTCGCCTTCATCGGCACCAGCCGGGTGGCGTCGCTGATCCGCGCCCAGCACCCGAAGCCGCACCGCCTGCGCTGCGTGCTGGGCCTCGAGGCGAAGAACCCGGCCATCGTGCTGCCCGACGCCGACCTCGACCTCGCCGTCGCCGAGTGCGTGCTCGGCGCGCTGTCGTTCAACGGCCAGCGCTGCACGGCGATCAAGCTGGTGTTCGTCCACGAGCGCGTCGCCGACGCCTTCGTCGCGCGGCTCGCGGCGGCCGTCGACGCGCTCGTGCCCGGCATGCCCTGGGACCCGGGCGCCCAGGTCACGCCGCTGCCCGAGCCGGGCAAGGCGGCGGCGATGGCCGCGTTCGTCGAGGATGCCGTGGCGCGAGGCGCCCGCGTGGCCAACGCGCGCGGCGGCGAGAGCGCCGGCAGCCTGTACTTCCCCGCCGTCGTCGACGGCGTCACGCCCGCGATGCGGCTCTACCGCGAGGAGCAGTTCGGCCCGCTGGTGCCGGTGGTGCGCTTCGCGTCGCTCGAGGAGCCGGTGCAGGCGATCACCGAGTCCGACTACGGCCAGCAGGTGGCGCTGTTCGGCCGCGACCCGGCGGCGCTCTCGGCCCTGATCGACCCGCTCGTCAACCAGGTCTGCCGCGTCAACCTCAACTCGCAGTGCCAGCGCGGGCCCGACAGCTTCCCCTTCACCGGCCGCAAGGACTCGGCGGAGGGCACGCTGTCGGTCTCCGACGCGCTGCGCGTGTTCTCGATCCGCACCCTGGTCGCCGCCAAGCAGACGCCGGCCAACACCGCGATCCTGGAGGACGTGTTGCGCCACCGCCGGTCCAGCTTCCTCTCGACCGACTTCCTGTTCTGATGCGGCGGCTCGGCGCACTGCGGATCGTCCTCGGGCCGCTCGGCTCGCTCGTCGCGGCTCTGCTGGCGGTCGCGTTGCTCGCGGCGCTGGCCGCCTCCGTTTCCGACGAGGAGTTGCCGGCTGCCGGCGGCCTCGTCGGCGGCCTCCTGGTGGCCGGGGCCATCGGCCGCGAGCGCTCCCGCCTGCGTCGGATCGCGCTGATCGGCCTGCCGGTCGTCTGCGTCGTCGGCCTGCGCGCCTGCGCCGCGACCGATGCGGGGACCGCGAGTCGCGCGTGGTCGGTCGTCGTCGTGGCCGCCTTGACCGCCGTCGTGGCCTTGACCGTCCGACGGGAGCCCTCGCGGTCCGAGGCGCCCGACGCCGGGGCCGCAGCAGCAGCTCCGGATGCGGTCCAGCGCCGGTTCCGGCGCGGCCAGCTCTTCGCGCTGGGCGCGGTCGCGGCCTGGGTCCTGGGGCTCGGCTCCTGCACGGTCGCGTTCACGACCGACGTGACGAACCTCGCGATCGCGGGCGCGGTGGTGGGCCTGTTCCTGATGCTGGTCCCGCCGCTGTTGCTGCCGCACCTGCTGCGCTGCTCGGCTTGTGGCTACGAGACGCTGTGGCAGGGCGTGGCGCCGGAGGTCTGCCGCTCCTGCGGCGTCCGCCTGCGCTGAGCGACTTCGTCAGCTTCGGGCGACGGGCGCCAGCGGCGCGAGGTCCGGATCGACCCAGGCCGCGCGGGCATCGTCCGCGAACAAACGCTCGCGGGTCCAGTGTCGCGCCCACAGGTCCTTGTCGAGCAGGTGCGGGGCGCGGGCGACGAAGGCGTCGAAGCTCTCGCCGGCCTGCGGCCCGGCGGCGCGGCAGGCCTCGATCCAGAACTGCGTCAGCGTCTCGTGGTAGAGCCCCGTCGCGCCCTTCGCCTGCGCGAAGTGGCGGATGCCGTCGCGGATCGCGGCGACAGCCCCCGGCCCGTGGCGGCGCAGCATCAGCCACGCCATCCGCACGTGGTCGCGGTGGCCGAAGTTCTCGAGAGTGCCCGCCTCGAATCCCGCCAGGAACTCTTCGTCGGTCATCGGCGCCGCCATGGTCTCGCTCATTGCTCGCTCCTCCCGGAACAGGGAGGTACGCAGGCCGGGTGACGGATGTTCCGCCCGTGCGGCCTGCTAGGCAGGGGCGCGGAAAGCGCTGCGGCATCCCGCGCCCTCCTGCGCGGCGCTCTCCCAAGGAGTCGCGGAGCCGCCGCGGTCTCCGCGCTCCGCGGGGGCTACGTCGGACGACTTCGGCCTCCTCCGCCCCCGCCCCCCTACGCCGCCGCGCGGCGTTCGCCCACCTGCTGGCGCCACATCGCGTAGTAGAGGCCCTTCTGGGCCACCAGCTCGTCGTGGCTGCCCTGCTCCACGATGCGGCCGGCCTCCAGGACGTGGATGCGGTCGGCGTGCATCACCGTCGACAGGCGGTGGGCGATCAGGATGGTCAGCGCCTCGCGGGCGGCGGCCACCTCGCGGATCGTGCGCGTGATCTCCTCCTCGGTCAGCGAGTCGAGCGACGAGGTGGCCTCGTCGAAGACCAGCAGGTGCGGCCGGCGCAGCAGCGCGCGGGCGATCGACAGCCGCTGCTTCTCGCCGCCCGAGACCTTGACGCCGCCTTCGCCGATCACGGTGTCGAGGCCCTTGTCGGCGCGCTCCAGCAGCGAGTCGCAGGCGGCCTTCTTCAGCACCTCGAGGCACTCGGCGTCGGCCGCGTCGGGGCGCACGAAGAGCAGGTTCTCGCGGATGGTGCCGGAGAAGAGCTGGGTGTCCTGGGTGACGAAGCCGATCCGCTCGCGCAGCCGCTCGAGGTCGACCCGGTCGTGGGCGTGGCCCGCGTAGAGGATGCGGCCCGACTGCGGCGGGTAGAGCCCGACCAGCAGCTTGACCAGCGTGGTCTTGCCGGCGCCCGAGGGCCCGACGAACGCGATCGTCTCGCCGCGCTTCGCCTCGAACGAGATGCCGCTGATCGCGTGGCGCTGGGCGGATGCGTGCTGGAAGGCGACGTCCTCGAAGGCCAGCGTCGGCAGCGCGTCGAGCACCACCGCGTCCTTCGGCCGCGGCTCCTTCGGCATCGCCAGGATGTCGGCGAAGTTCTTCAGCGAAACCTCGGCCTCGCGGTAGGTGTTGATCACCGTGCCCAGCTCCTGCAGCGGCCCGAAGATGAAGAACGAGTAGATCCACAGCGAGAAGAACTGTCCGACCGTGATCTCCTGGGTGAAGATCAGGTACAGCATCATGAACAGGATGCCGGTGCGCAGCGCGTTCACGGACGTGCCCTGGACGAACGAGAGCGTGCGCAGGTAGCGGACCTTCTTCAGCTCCAGCTTGAGGATCTTGCCGGTCGTGGCGTTGAGCCGGGCGATCTCCTGCCCCGCGAGGCCCAGGCTCTTGACCAGCTCGATGTTGCGCAGCGACTCGGTGGTGGCGCCGGCCAGCGCGGTCGTCTCCTTGACGATCTCGCCCTGCACCTTCTTGATCCGCCGCGAGAGCGTCGAACTGAGCCAGCCCAGGATCGGGATCGTCGAGAAGTACACCGGGGCGACGATCCAGTGCACGCTGAAGGCGTAGATCGTCACGAACACGATGCCGACGAGAGTCGTGAACAGCAGGTTGATCGAGACCTGGATCAGCTTCTCGACGTCCGTGCGCACCTTCTGCAGCTTGCCCAGCGTCTCGCCGCTGCGCTGGTCCTCGAACGCCGCGTAGGGCAGCTCGAGCGAGTGGCGCAGCCCGTCCTGGTAGATCTGCGCGCCCAGCCGCTGGGTGATCACGTTGATGAAGTAGTCCTGGAAGTTCTTGGCCACCCGCGACACGAACGCGACGCCGACCGCCGCCGCGAGCAGCACGCTGACCCCGCGCAGGAACTGGGAGGTCGTGTACTCGGCGTGGCGGGTCGCGTACTCGTCGATCACGTAGCGGAAGATCAGCGGGTCGAGCAGCGAGAAGACCTGGTTGATCGCCGCCAGCAGCAGGGCGAGCCCCAGCAGCCCGCGGTAGCCGCGCAGGTACGTTAGAAGCAGGTGCATGGGCGCAGTCTACAGCCCCGGCCCGCGGGCCAGGCCCGGCGAAGCGAGCGCTCAGTCCCGCGGCGGGAGCAGGCTGCCGAAGTGGAGACGGACCTCGCCGTCGGGGCCCATCAGGCCCACGCGCACCAGGGCCGAGGTGGGCGCGTCGCGGCAGGCCACGTAGAGCTCGTCGAGGCTGCGCACCGGACGCTCGAGCTCGATGCCCTCGTGGCCCGGCCCCTCGTTGACGACGACCACAGCCGTGATCTTCCTGCGCTTCATGATGCGAGCCCCGGGTCCAGTCGAAGCGCGCCCGCCTGCGCCTGGTCGCGCAGCAGGCGCCGCACGGCGCCGTACTCGCCGGGGGGCACGCGCAGGCGCAGCCCGATGCCGTCGCGGCGCCGAACCAGCACCAGCACGATCTCGGGTTGCTCGAACAGGCCGAGCCGCCCGATCTCGCCCCAGCGCACGAAGCCGCCCTCGGACCACACCCCGTCCCGGTACAGGCCGACGGGAATGCGCGCCGCCAGCGGCACGACGACGACGAAGTAGAACGCCATCGCCGCCTGCGAGTAGAAGTGGAGGAACGGCTTCTCCCACAGGATCACGGCCAGGGCCGCGGCCAGGAAGCCGAGGCCGACGAGGTACGGCGCCCAGACGTTGGGCGGCGAAGGCCAGGTGAGCAGCGCGCTGGCCCGCAGCGCGAAGAAGCGCCGGAAGCGGTCGCCGGCCCGCACCGTCTGCACCGTGAAGTAGGCGGCCACCATCGAGAGCCCCAGCGTCATCACCGTCTCGTTGAAGTGCAGCTCGGTCACGCCCGCTCCAGCGCCTGGCCGAGATCGGCGACGAGGTCGTCCGCGTCCTCCACGCCGAGGGCGAGCCGGATCGTCGCCGGGTCGATCCCCGCCGCGGCCAGTTGCTCCGGGCTCCAGCCGTGGTGCGAGGTGTGGACCGGCAGGCTGGCCAGGGTCTCGACGCCGCCCAGCGACGCCGCACGCGCCACCAGCGCGAACGCGTCGTAGGCGCGCTCGGCTGCCGGGAGCCCCCCGCGCGGCACGAAGGCCACCACGCCGCCGAACCCGCGCATCTGGGCGGCGGCGAGCGCGTGCCCGGGGTGCGACGTCAGCCCGGGGTAGGCGACCGCGGCGACCTTCGGGTGCGACGCGAGGAAGCGGGCGACCGCGAGCGCGTTCTCCCCCTGACGGGCGACCCGCAGATGCAGCGTGCGCAGGCCGCGCAGGACCAGGAACGCCGCGTGCGGATCGAGGCAGCCGCCCATCACCTTCATCAGATCCCGCGCGGCCGCGATCCGTTCCCTCGAACCGCACAAGGCGCCGCCGATCAGGTCGCTGTGCCCCGCCAGCGCCTTGGTCAGGCTGTGCATCACCAGGTCGGCGCCCAGCGCCAGCGGGCTCTGCACCAGCGGCGACGCGAAGGTGTTGTCGAAGAAGACGGCGAGCCCGGCCCGGCGCGCCTCCGCGCAGACGCGGGCGACGTCGACGACGCGCAGCGTGGGGTTGGTCGGGCTCTCGAAGACCAGCGCCCGCGAGCGTGGGCCGGCGTGGCGGCCGACCTCCGCGAGTTCCTCGAAGGGCACGAAGCGGGAGGCGAAGCCGAAGCGCGGCAGCAGCTCGCGCACGAGACGCGCGGTGCCGCCGTACACGCTCGCCGAGCACAACACCTCGTCGCCGGGGGCGAGCAGCGAGAGCAGCCCGGTCGGCGCCGCGGCCATGCCGGAGGCGAGCACCAGCGCGTCTTCGGCGCCCTCCAGGGCGGCCAGCCGCTCCTCCAGCTCGCGCAGCGTCGGGTTGCCGTAGCGGGTGTAGAGGTGGAGCTCCTCGTCGCCCTCGAGGTAGCGGTGCAAGTCGGCCGACGACGCGAACGCGAAGGTCGAGGTCTGGGCGATCGGCGACACCAGCGGCCCGGGGCGCGGCGCGCCGGCGCCGTGCACGGCCCGGGTGCCGTCGCCGCGCCGGGCCGCCATCTTCGGCTACAGGCCGACGCGCTCGCGCTCGAGCGACTCGTCGCGGGCGCTGCGCGCCTCCGGCGCCGCGCCCACGACGGGCTCGAGGAACAGCCGGTAGGCGTCGCGGTAGCCCTGCTCGAGCAGGTCCTCGACGGTCTCGTAGGCTTCCGTCGACGGGTCGGTGGCGCCGTCGAGGCCGAGCGGGCCGAGGCCGTTGCGCTCGGGGCGGATCGTCCACAGCGCGACGTCGCGGTACTGGCGGCCGGTCGCCGGATCCTCCCAGGCCGAGGCCCCCTCGTCCGCCAGCGCGAGCGTGCGCACGACCCGCGACATGCGCTCGGCGCCGGCGAGGTCCTGGTCGACGGCGCGCCGCTCGAGCGTGCCGATCAGGCCGTCGGCGATCGCGCCCGGCCCGCGCCGGCGCGCCGGGGCGTGGGCGGCCTCGGGCACTGCCGTCACCACGATCAACTGCTCGGCGCCCGCCGCCAGCGCCTCGGCGATGCCGCAGCCGCCGACCAGCGTCGCGTCGGCGAGCCGGTGGGTCTCGCCACCGTAGAGGCCCCCCTTGGGGAACGCGACGCGCCGCACGGGAGCGGCACCGGGCGGCAGCAGGCCGGCGAAGACGGCGTCGAACAGCAGCGGCTCGTGGGCGGGCGAGCGCAGGTCGATCGCGCCCGGCAGCCCGTCGAGCTTCGAGCGCGGGCCGCGCGCGCGGGCCGCCGCGAACGCGCTGCGGTGCTCGTCGCCGAGCAGAACGAACGGCAGCGCGGTGCCGGTGTCGAGATCGGCCACGCGCAGCACCAGTTCGCGGAAGCCGGGCTGGCCCAGGTTCTCGGCGAGCGCCGCGACGAAACGGCGGGCCACCTCGGCATCGCCCGGCAGCGCCTGGCCCACGGCGGCCCCGCGGGCGACCTCCCAGAGTCCCTGCGCGAGCCGTGCGCGCGCCGGCTCCGCGTCGAACGCATGCTCGAATGCTTCGGCGAAGCGCCGGCGGTCCTTCCAGTACAGCCGCAGCGCTCCCAGCAGCGACAGGATCGAGAGCACGAACACGGGCGCGGCGAGCGTCGCGAGGTACGGCCCGCCCAGCGCCTCGGGGACCGCGCCGAAGCGGCCCAGCGCACGGGCGGGCCAGCCGGGCACGATCAGGTCGACGATCAGCGCGACCGGCGCCAGCGCCCCGAGGACGAAGCCGAGCAGCACCGGCAGCAGGAACACCGCGAAGGCGGCGCCGAGCAGCAGCAGCGCCGCGCGCAACGCGGGCCGCAGCCGCCAGAAACGGGCCCGCTCGGCCCCTGCCCAGAAGCCGCCGGCCTCGTGCAGCCGCCCGCCACCCGCGACCGCGCCGAACGCCGCGGCCACGGTGCCGACGCCGGAGCCGACCAGCAGGTCGACGCGGATGCCGGTCTCGTCGAGCGCCTTCAGCACGCCGGCGTGATAGGCGCCCGAGGCGCCGCTGCCGACGAAGAGGACCGCGGTCCGCCGCCTGGGGGAGTACTCGGCCATCGGGCTGGGCGCTAACTTATCACGGCCTTTCCAGGGCGCCCTCGCCCGTGTCAGGCTTGCCCGCGATGGCGACCGACGCCCACGTCCACGTCCAGCCCTGGTGGGAACTGCGGCCGGACGTCTACGCGGCGATGACCCGCGGGCGCGACGACATCGACGCCCTCGAGAAGATCATGCGCAGCCCCGAGCACCTGCTGCGCCTGATGGACGCGGAAGGCGTCGAGCGCGCGGTGCTCGTCAACTACCCGAGCGTCGCGATGGGCTTCACCCACCGCGTCAACGACTACGTCGCGGACTACTGCGCCCACGCCCCGCAGCGGCTGATCGCGATGGGCGGCGTCGACCCCGGGCAGTGCGAGGACCCCGCGGCCGAGGTGCGGCGCGCGGCCGAGCGCGGCGTGCGCGCGCTGAAGCTGCACCCGCCGCACATGGGGATCGCGCCCAACGCGTACCTGGACGGCGACCTCGGCCTGCGCGCGGTGTACGAGGAGGCGCAGCGGCTGGGGCTGCCGGTGCTGATCCACACGGGCACCTCGGTGTTCCCCGGCGCCCGCTCGCGGCTGGGCGAGCCGATCCTGGTCGACGACGTCGCCGTCGACTTCCCCGACCTGAAGATCGTGCTCGCCCACGGCGGCCGCCCGCTGTGGATGGAGCAGGCGTTCTTCCTCGTGCGCCGCTTCCCCAACGTCTTCATGGACCTGTCCGGCATCCCGCCGCAGAAGCTGCCCGAGTACTTCCCGCGCCTCGCCGAGGTCGCCGACAAGGCGCTCTACGGCAGCGACTGGCCGTCGCCGGGCGTGCGCTCGATGAAGAAGAACCTCGACGCCTTCCGCGCGCTCGGCTACCCGCCCGACGCGCTCGCGAAGATGCTCTCGGGCAACGCGAAGCGCGTCTACGGATGAGCCGCTGCCGGCACGCCGAAGCCTGCGGCGGCTGCCCGCTCCAGCACCTCGCCTACGCCGAGCAGCTCCGCCGCAAGCGCCTGCGCGTGCAGCGGCTGCTCGACGCCGCGCTGGGTCCCCGCGCCCCGCGGGTGCGCCCGGTGTGGCCGAGCCCGCACGCCGCGGGCGATGCGCCATGGGAGTTCCGCCAGAAGGCCGCATTCACGTTCGGAGCGGGGCCGGGTGGCGAGCTGGTGATGGGCCACTACTCGCGGGGGGGCGACGTCGTGGTGGCGATCGAGGAGTGCCCCGTGCACCCTGCGCGCGCCAACCGCATCGCGTTCGCGTTCCGCGACGCGTTCGCCCGCGCCGGGCTGCGCGCGTTCGGGGACGACGGCCGCGGCCTGCTGCGCCACCTGATCGTGCGCACGAGCGCCAACCAGCGCGAGGCGGTCGCGGTGCTGGTGGTCGCCCGCCACGCCCGCGAGCTGCGCGCGCCGCTGCGCGGGGTGATGGCCGGCCCCCAAACCCCAGACGGCCTGCTGCTCAACCTGAACGACCGGCCCGGGCCGTACCTGCTCGGCCGCGAGACGCTGCACCTCGGCGGCGCCGAGGCCGTGCTCGAGCGCGCGCTCGGCGAGGAGTTCGCCGTCGCGCCGACCTCGTTCTTCCAGACCAACGTCGCTGCGGCCGGCGAGCTGCTGCGGCTCGTGAAGGAGGCCACGGCCGGCGCCGCGAGCGTGCTCGACCTCTACTCGGGCAGCGGCCTCTTCGCGCTGCCCCTCGCCCGGCGCGGCGCCCGCGTGACGGCCGTCGAGGAGAACCGCGACGCGGTGCGCGACGCGCGGCTCAACCTCGAGGCGTCCGGGGTGCCGCCCGCGAGGCTGCGGCTGCGCCCGGGCCGCGTCGAGCAGGTGCTGCCGGGGCTGCTGCGCGAGCGCTTCGACGCGGTCGTGATCGACCCGCCGCGCCAGGGCGCGTCGCCCCGCGTGCTGGACCTCGTCTTCCGCGGCCTGCGCCCGCCGCGCGCGGTGTTCGTCTCGTGCAGCCCCGAGGCGCTGGCTGCGGAACTCGCCTTCGCGGCCCGCGCCGGCTACGCGGTCGGCGACGTCCAGCCGGTCGACATGTTCCCCCACACGGACCACGTCGAAGCGGTCGCCGTCGCCGACCTCGCCGCGCCTAGCGGGCTCAGCGCGGAGCGCGGAGCCGGATCCGGCCGGGTTCGACGATGACCAGCGCGCCGCGCATCTCGTCCGCGGTCAGGCCGGCGAGGGCCCGTTCGATCGCACCGCAGAGTTCGTCGACGGGTGTCGAGTTCGGAAACCTCGCCACGACGATGCCGGGGTGCGATCCGGTCGGATAGACGAGGATGTTGCTGAATCCGAGGTCTCCCGACAGGAGGACCCGGTCATCGGCCCGGGCGCGGGCTGCGATCTCGTCGTCCGACCGCCCTCGCAGCCCGACGTCGCGGACATCGGCGGCGTCATGCCCGGCTGCCGTCAGCCGCCGGGCGATCGAGCGTGGCAGGTCCTCGTCGACGAGGAGCCGCATCTTCAGGAGACCGCGCGGACCTGCTCCTCGGCGAGCTGCCGCGCTGCGTAGGCCAGCGCGGCCAGCACGTCCTCGCGCGCCACGCCGTACTCCCCCGCCACAGCCTCCACCGTGGCGCCGCCGGCGACCTGTCCGACGAGCACGTCGATGGGGACTCGGGTCCCGGCGATCACCGGACGCCCGAAGCGCACGTTCTCGTCGACGACGATGCGGGGCGCGATCTCCCGTTGCATGCCAGGGCCTCCGCTTCGATCATACCTGCGCCGATCGCGCGGCAGCGCAGAATCACGAGGCGACAACCTGGACTTCCGAAGTCCGCTCGGCCTCGGCCCCTGCACGCCCCTCGAAGCGGCGGCGGTAGGCGTTGCCCCAGTAGACGAGCAGCGGGGCGCCGATCGCGGTGGGCAGCAGCCACGCCCACAGCGAGAAGGGGCCGAGGCCGAGGTTGCGGGCGTTGGCGACCGCGAACGCCGTCAGCGCCGCGATGCAGGTGCCGCCCATGTCGCCCATGTGCTCGTACCACCAGTGCATGCGCTCGCGCGGCGGCGACAGCCAGTAGCGCAACTGCTGGCCACCGCCGACGGCGCCGAGCAGGCCGAAGGCGATCAGCAGCGGCTGGCCCGTGCGGAGGCCGACGAGCGCGGTCGCGGCGCCGGCAGCCGTCAGCACCCCGGCAACCGCCAGGTCGAGGGCGGCGCCGCGCCCCGTGCGGTGCTTCTGCCGCAGCACCCGCATGCCCTTGAACGCCGAGGCCCCGGCCAGGATGCTGACGTAAAAGAGGAACATCGAGCCCGCCACCACACCGGGGCGCGGGTCGGTCAGGATGCGGTGGCCGCTGGTGAACAGGCCTGTCGAGCAGATCACGGCCATCGCCACGACGAACACCCAGCCCGCGCGTCGATGGGCGCGGCCGCCCTTGGCGGCCAGCAGCGGCACCGCCATCACCAGCAACGCGACGCAGCCCGCGACGACGTGCAGCGCCCTCAGCCCGATCACGAGCGATTCCATCTCGACCCTCCTGCGCGAGACCCGCGCGACGACGACGTGCGCATGGTGCGGGGTCGATCACCCGGGCGTCATGTGCCGGCCGTCAGGGTCCGCGGCCATGACTTCCGGCACAGGGCCCCGGGCAGCCGCGGCCCCTACAATCGCGAGCGATGACGACGACGGCGTCCGAGCGGCTGCTGCAGGTGGGCGGGCTGTCCATGTGGCTGCTGCTGGGCCTCCCGCGGCTGTCCACGCTCCCCCACGATCTCGCGGCGGCGGAGGGCGCAGCGCTGCCGGGCTTCGCTTGCTGGCTGGCGTGGGGCGTGGCCTTCGGCTGCGCCACCAGTCCGGGCGACCTGCGCCTCGGCGTGCGGCGGGCGCTGCTCGTGCTGCAGGCGGTGACCGCGCTCTACCTGCTCGGCCCCGGCCGCGGCAACACCGAGGGCGGTCTGCTCGTCGCGGTCGCCGCCCAGATCCCGTTCTTCCTCCCCCGCCGCCGCGGCCTGCTCGCCGTCGGCGCCCTGGCCATCGCGTTCGCAGCGGTGATCGCGCTGCGCCACGGCGCCGGCGCAGTGCTCGGGCCCACCATCGGCCTGGTCGCGTTCATGGCCTTCGCCTTCGGCGCCGCCTCGCTGGCCGTCGCCCACGCGGAAGGCCGCGAGGAACTGGCGCTGGTCAACGCCGAGCTGCGCGCGACGCAGGAGCTGCTCGCCGGCAGCGCGCGCGAAGCGGAGCGCCTGCGCATCGCCCGCGACCTGCACGACACCCTGGGCCACCACCTGACCGCGCTCTCGCTGAACCTCGAGCTGGCCGCGCACCAGGCGCAGCCGCCGGCGAAGGAGGCCGTCGAGCGCGCCCGCTCGCTGTGCAAGCTGCTGCTGGCCGACGTGCGCGAGGTGGTGTCGGAGCTGCGCGGACCCGAGCCCGAGGAGCTGCGCCGCGCGCTGCAGACGCTGGCGGCGGGCGTGCCGCGGCCCCAGGTCCACCTGGCGCTGCCCGAGTCGCTCGACCTCGGCAGCGCGGAGCGCGCCCAGGCCGCGTTCCGCTGCGTGCAGGAGGCGGTGACCAACGCCGCCCGTCACTCGCACGCCCGCAACCTGTGGATCACCGTGGCGCTGCGCGACGGGGCGCTCTCGATCGAGGCCCGCGACGACGGCCGCGGCGCGCCCGACCTGCGCGAGGGCCACGGCCTCGCCGGCATGCGCGAGCGGTTCGAGGCACTGGGCGGCCTGGTCGCCTTCGAGTCCGCTCCGGGGCGCGGCTTCGCGCTGCGGGCAACCTTGCCCGCGGAGGCCGCGTGATCCGGGTCGCGATCGCCGACGACCAGACGCTCGTCCGCCAGGGCGTGCGCCGGCTGCTGGAGCTGGCGCACGACCTGACCGTGATCGGCGAAGCCGCGGACGGCGACGAAGCGCTGGCCTTGTTGCGCGCGGAACGACCCGACGTCGCCCTGCTCGACGTGCGGATGCCGAAGCGCACCGGGCTCGACGTGCTGCGCGAGCTGGGCGCTGCCGCGCCGCCGACCATCCTTCTGACGACCTTCGACGAAGACGCGGTGGTGCTGGAGGCGGTCAAGCTCGGCGCCCGCGGCTTCCTGCTCAAGGACGTTTCGCTCGAGCAACTCACCGAGGCCGTGCGCGCGGTGGCCCGCGGCGAGAGCCTGATCCGCCCCGCCGTCACCGAGCGCGTGCTGCGCGGGCTGCAGGCGGCGCCGCGGGCGTTCGACGCCCTCGAGCGTCCCGACCCGCTGACCCCGCGCGAGCTGGAGGTGCTGCGGCTGATGGCCGGCGGCTACTCGAACCGCGAGATCGCCGACGCGCTCGGCACCGCCGAAGGCACGGTCAAGAACCAGGCCTCGGCGATCCTCTCCAAGCTCGGCGTGCGGGACCGCACGCGGGCCGTGCTCAAGGCCCTGGAGCTCGGCTGGATCTAGCCGGGCGCCGCATCCCTTAACATCGCCCGTCATTTCCAAGGAGCGGCGTCTTGCACGTGAAGTCGATTCTCGTCGTCGGGGCCGGGCTGATGGGGCGCGGCATTGCCTACGCTTCTGCCGTCGGCGGTTTCCGCACCTCGCTGTTCGACGTGTCCGAGAAGGCGCTCGACAAGGCGCTCGCCACCATCCAGCGCGACCTCGAGGAGGGCGTGAACCGCGGCAAGGTGATGGCCGACGAGGCCCGCGCCGCCCAGGAGCGGCTGCTGCCCGCGACCGACCTGAAGGCCGCGGCGGCCGAGGCCGACTTCGTGATCGAGGCGGTGCCCGAGCGGCTGGAGCTGAAGCTCGGCATCTTCGCGGAGCTCGACGAGACCTGCCGGCCCGACGTGGTGCTCGCCACCAACACCTCGGCGCTGTCGGTCGGCGAGATCGCGGCCGCGACGCGCCGGCCGCAGCGCGTGCTGGGCATGCACTTCTTCAACCCCGTGCCGAAGATGAAGCTGGTCGAGATCGTCCGCGCGCTGGAGACCGGCGAGGCGGCCGTCGAAGTCACGGCCGACGTCGCGCGGCGGATGGGCAAGGAGGTCGTGCGGGTCAAGGAGTCGCCCGGCTTCGTGACCTCGCGCATCAACGCGATGATCGGCAACGAGGCCTTCTTCATGCTGCAGGAGGGCCTGGCCTCGGCGGAAGACATCGACAAGGCGCTCAAGCTCGGCCTCAACCACCCGATGGGCCCGTTCGAGATGGTCGACCTGGTCGGCCTCGACACCCGGCTCTCGGTGCTCGAGTTCCTGCACGCCTCGCTCGGCGAGAAGTACCGCCCGGCGCCGCTGCTGGTGCAGTACGTGAAGGCAGGCCGGCTCGGGCGCAAGGTGGGCCGCGGCGTCTACGACTACGGGAAGAAGTAGCGTGGCGGCCCGCTACGAGCACCTGCGGCTCGAGTTCGCGGACGACGACCGGGTCGCGACGCTGACCGTCGATCGCCCGGAGGTCCGCAACGCGCTCGACGGCGAGACGATCCGCGAGCTGCACGCCGCGCTGCACGAGGTCCGCGAGCGGCGCTCGACGGTGCTGATCCTCACCGGCTCCGGCGACAGGGCGTTCGTCTCCGGCGCCGACATCCGCGCGATCCGCAAGCGGCGGCGCGACGACGCTCTCGCCTCGATCAACTCGCGGCTGTTCGCCGCGGTCGAAGCCCACGACGCGGTGACGATCGCGGCGATCAACGGCGTGGCGCTGGGCGGCGGCTGCGAGCTGGCGCTCGCCTGCGACCTGCGGATCTGCTGCGAGGAGGCGGTGTTCGGCCAGCCCGAGCCGGCGATCGGCATCATCCCCGGCGCCGGAGCGACGCAGCGGCTGCCGCGCATCGTCGGCCTCGGCCGCGCCAAGGAGATGATCCTGACGGGCGCCCGCTGGAACGCCGGGCAGGCGCTGGCGGCGGGGCTCGTCAGCGCGGTCGTGCCGCGCGAGGAGCTGATGGACGCGGCGCGGGCGATGGCCGACCGGGTGCTGGCGCTGGGGCCGCTGGCGGTGCGGCTGTCCAAGCTGGCGCTCAACGCCTCGAGCCAGATGCCGCTCCACGCCGGGCTCGCTTACGAGTCGATGGCGCAGGCGATCACGTTCGAGTCGGCCGACAAGGCGGAGGGCACCGCCGCGTTCCTCGAGAAGCGCAAGGCCCGCTTCACCGGCGAGTAGGCGCGAGCCGGCCGGGCCCGCGCCGCGTCAGCGCGCGGGCGGTGCCGCGGGCGCGCCCGAGATCGGCTTCTCGAACTGGGTCTTGTCGATCGCCTTCTCGTGGGCGGCCTCGACCGTGATGCGGCCCTCCTTGACGTGCTTCATCAGGGCCTGGTCCATCGTCTGCATCCCGAGCTGGGCGCCGGTCTGGATCAGCGAGTTGATCATCGAGATCTTGCCCTCGCGCACCAGGTTGGACAGCGCGGAGGTCGCGATCAGGATCTCGTTGGCCGCGCAGCGGCCCTTGCCGTCGGCGGTCTTGCACAACTGCTGCGCGACCACGGCCTTCAGCGAGTCGGCCAGCATCACCCGCACCTGCGGCTGCTCGTCGGCCGGGAAGGCGTCGATGATGCGGTCGATGGTCTTGGCCGCCGAGTTGGTGTGGAGCGTGCCGAACACCAGGATGCCGAGCTCGGCCGCGGCCAGCGCCAGCCGGATCGTCTCCAGGTCGCGCATCTCGCCGACCAGCACGATGTCCGGGTCCTCGCGGGCTGCCATCTTGAGCGCCGAGGAGAACGACTTCGTGTGGGTCTTCACCTCGCGCTGGGTGATCAGGCAGCGCTTGTTCGGGTGCACGAACTCGAGCGGGTCCTCGATCGTGATGATGTGGCCCTCGCGGGTCTCGTTGATCTGGTCGATCACGGCGGCCAGCGTCGTCGACTTGCCCGAGCCGGTGGGACCCGTGACCAGCACCATGCCGCGGCGCAGCTCGGCGATCTTGCGCACCGCGGGCGGCATCCCCAGCTGGTCCAGGGTCAGGATCTTGGTCGGGATGATGCGGAACACCGCGCCCAGCCCGCGGTACTGCCACAGGATGTTCGCGCGGAAGCGGGCGCTGCCGTCGGCCAGCTCGTAGGCGAAGTCGAGGTCGAGGTTCTCGCGCACGCGCTCCTGCTGCTGCGGCAGCAGCAGCTCGAACAGCGTGGCCTGGCACGACTCGGCGGTCAGCGGCTCGCGGTCGAGCGGCACCAGCTCGCCGCGCAGCCGCAGCAGCGGCGGGCGGCCGACGACCATGTGCAGGTCGGAGGCCCCCTTCGCCATCATCTCGCGCAGCAGTGCGTCCATCGCGCCGGGCATCGCTACTGGCCCTCCTTCTTCGGCGCGGGTGGCGGTGGCGCAGCGGGGCTCGCCGGTGAGGGCGCCGCCGGGCGGGCCGCGGGCGGCGCCGCGGGCGCTACCGCCGGACGGGGCGCCGCGGGCGCTGCGGGTGC
>JAANMX010000945.1_pt1 | contig 35667 bp, 30 predicted proteins | sample 7279681 | NCBI WGS metagenome assembly JAANMX01 (sample SAMN14094542, study PRJNA606508) | bioreactor metagenome | isolation source: A lab-scale SPAN reactor treating ammonium-rich wastewater day 351 | place: Ireland: Galway | collected 2018-01-01 | reverse complement strand
TGCGCACCAGGTCGAAGTACTGCTCCATGCCGTTGCGGAGCACTTCGGCGACGAAATCGAAGTTCTTCTCGTTCACTTCCAGCTGGGTGCCGAAGATGCTGGCCCCGGTGCAGGTCGAGGGGCGGTGCCATTTCCAGGCGCCCTCGTTCGGCTTGCCGCAGCCGCCCACCACGTACTTCGCCGGATCGATCCCGTGGCGGACGAACACTGCGTCGCGCCCGGCCCGGAACCAGGCGAGGTCGGCCGGATCCTGGGCGGAGCGCATCATGTCGATGGTGCCGCCGATGCTGCTGCTGCCATCGCTCGCGACCTGCACCACGAAGGTGGCATGCAGCATGCCGACCCTGGGCGTCTTCGGGTGCACCGCCAGTTCGAAGAAGCGGTTCCAGCGCAGGCCCCTGACGAAGGGTGGCTCTTCCACGCGCGTGATCGCGGTCATCACCGCCGCTTTTTCCAGCACCGGCCCGCGGGCGACGCGGATCTCGTAGCGCGCATTGCCGGGGTCCACCACCTGCTGCTGGATGCCAGCGTCCTGGTTCAGCGCCGTGACCTGCGAGAAAAATTCCTTCTCGACCTCGGCCATGAAGCGCTCCATCTTCCGCGCCGCGACCTGCTGCGCGGGGGTGAGCTGGTCGAGATTGTCGCCGGGAACCGCTGCTGGCGATGCGCAGGCCATCAGGCTCGCAGCAACGAGGGCGAGGGCGCGCAGGGCACAGGACCGCTGTGCCGACATCCGGCATTTCGCGGTTCGATTGCAGGCTGGCCGCATCCAATTTCGGACACCAGCCACAGGTCTTGACCGATTCGCAGAGAATTTCTTCATTCGGGTCGCCTTTATGTCAAGAATGTCTTGTCGCTGCGGATTGGCCATGGTAACAACCGGGGCGTACGCATGCGCGAGGTATGCAGCACCAGGGCCAACATTGGTTGCTGCCAGCGGATGCGTAGACGTGCCAGAACCAGAAAACTCGCTAACCAACAAACACTCCATATCGGAGGGGGGAATATGAAGTCACTACGATCGTTGCGCCGACAGCTGTTCGCCATGGCTGCCCTGGCGATGATTGGCGGTACGGCCCAGGCCGCCACGACCTACCAGCTGGTATCCATGACGTTCAAGACCTCGAGTGTGCCGGGTAGCACCTTTACCTTTGGTGTCGGCCCGCTTGCTGGCTCCGCATGCCTTACCTGCGGCAGCTCCACGCTGATCGACGACGGCATGGGCAACCTGACGGTGAATGCGGTTTCCTACAAGCTCGCCAACTTCGGCGCCGACATCATCCACACTTTCTCCGGCACCACCACCATCGGGCCGGCGACCACCTTCATCAAGGATGCGGGTGAGACCTGCGTGGAAGGCACGGTGGGCCCGCCGAGCTCGCCGCATCTCTGCAATACGGCGGATGTGCGTGCCTGGGTGGGCAACTGGTACAACGGCCTGATGGCCGATGGCTCGACGGCTTCGCCCAATGCGCAGTTCTCGGCCGTGGCGAGCGGCTCGGACCTGGCGCTGACGGTCCGCAAGTCGCGTGACAACCCGGAAAGCCTGGCCTGGCTGCAGATCACCTACAACTACCACGTCGTGCCGGTGCCGGCCGCCGTGTGGCTGATGGGTGGCGCGCTGGGTGGCCTCGGCATGCTGCGCCGTCGCCAGAAGGCTGCTGCCTGAGTCGCTCCTGAACAGCACTGGCCGTCCTGCCTGGACGGCCAGTCTTCCGGAAGCTGACACGGAAAGGCCCCGCCTCGCGGGGCCTTTCCTTTTTCCGGCTCGTGCAATACTCCCGCGGTGACTGCTCCCTCGTCCCCTGGTGAGTTTCGCCGTGGCTGGCCGGTGCTGCTGGCCTCTTTGCTCGGTATCGCCTGCGGGGCCTCGCCGCTGCCGTTCAACACGCTCGGCTTTTTCATCGGTCCCCTGCAGCAGGAGTTCGGCTGGTCGCTGCGCGACATCAGCCTGGGGCTGACCATCTACGGCGTCCTCGGGGCCCTGATGGCGCCGCTGTTCGGCATGCTGGCGGATCGCCATGGCGTGCGGCCCGTGGCTCTGGGTTCGCTGGCCGCTTTCGGCCTGGTGTTATGGAGCTTCCTGGCCGGTGTGCGCATCCTGCTCGGCACCTGGTTGCTTCCCGTGAAACGGACCTTGGGCTGGACCGCCATGGTGATGCTTTGGTTCCCTGCCGTGCTGGGTTTCTTCTTCCGCGGCGAATATGTGTTCCTTGGGGGAGGCATCGGTTTCACCATCACCAAACACCTCACCACCCTACTCGGCAACTTCGGAACGGGCGCCCTCATCCTCTTCTCATTAGGTGCATTCATCACCTTCACCTTCAACACGCAGTTCCACTGGTTGGGCGACCTGTTCGCACGCCTGAAGGCTGCACCGCGTGAAGAAGAAGAACGATATGCACCAGGGCAAATGGAACGGGCTGGGCGGCAAGCTGGAGCCAGGGGAGTCACCGGAGGAGTGCGCGGTGCGGGAGGTTTGGGAGGAGAGCGGTCTGCGTTGCCGCCGTCCCCGGCTGCGGGGCTTTATCACCTTTCCTGCCTTTGACGACATCGACGACTGGTATACTTTTTTATATACCTTTGACGATTTCGAGGGGGAACTGATCGACTCGCCGGAGGGGAATCTGGCCTGGATTGAAAACGGGCGGCTGCTGGGGCTAAATCTCTGGCCGGGGGATCGGGTCTTTCTGCCCTGGGTTTTTCAGGACCGGCTCTTTTCGGCCAAATTTATCTATGAAAAAGGGGAGTTCCTCCGCCACGAAGTGACATTTTATGGGGCAGGTGGCCAGGTATCGAATGAAAACGCTGTGCATCAAAAAGACCCGCCAGGTTTTCCGAAACCTGGCGGGTCTGATCCGGCGGACTTCCAGCCGGTCTACACCCCCGCCGACGACACCTATTGCTGGCTCTGCAACGGCCCCATAAGCAAACGTCACTGCAAAATCATCTGCAACCAGTGCGGCTTCACCCGGGATTGCAGCGATCCCTGAACGCAGGAATAGAACGCGGATGACGGCTGAAAGGGCGGATAAAAGACGGATTTCAGATGCTTCCCGTCCGCGTGCATCCGTTTTTTCCGCCCAAGTCAGCGTTCTATTCTCCCACCCACTCCCCGCCTTCCTCAATCCCCGCCAGACCAGACAGGGGTGTGATCGTCTCTTGCCCTGGCAGCGCGTGGCGCACGGCCTCGATGCGCTCGATCAGCCGCTCCCGCTGCAACTGGGCCAGCTCTTCCCGCACCACCTGCCAGAGCAGGCCGTGGCTGAAACGGTAGCGATGGGGCGACGAAACCTTCTCGCCGTTTTCGTCCGGCCCACTCTCCACCTCTACCACCAGCCCCCGGTTCATCCAATTGCTCAGACAAATCTCCACCCATTCGTTCGGCTCGGCAGAGACCCGCAGCAGCAGGGGGAGGTCGAACTCCCGGCCCAGCACAGCCGCCACCTGTAGCAGGCGGCGGGCCCGGGGGTTGAGCCGGGCCAGCCGGTTCTCCATCACCGCGGCTACGCCGGAGGGCACAGGCAGACCGTTGCCCAGGAGCGCCGCCAGCTTCTCCCCATCCAGCCGCCAGCCCCCCGCCGCCTCGCCGAGAATCTGCCGCTCTTGCAAGTCGAGCAGCAGTTCTTCCAGCACATAGGGGTTGCCCTCGCAGCGGTCGATGGCGTAGCGCCCCAACTGGCCGAGTTGGGGGCCGCTCAGCCCCACATAACGGCGCAGAATTTGCAACAGACTCTCGTTGCTCAGGGGGTGGAGCTGGCGTGTGGAGAGATGGCCCTCCCGGATCAGCACATTGCGCCAGAGGACGAGAGGGTGGTTGGGCGTCGTCTCCTCCCGGCGATAGGCGCAGACAAACCAGAGAGGTTTGAATTGCAGCCGGTGAAAGAGATAGCGCAGGAGGTCCAGGGTGGCCTGGTCGGCGTCGTGCAGGTCGTCCAGAAAGAGAACCATCTGCCGCTCCTGGGCGATGGCGGCTTCCAGAAAATGGGCCACGGCTTCAAAGAGGCGGTGGCGGGCCGTATTGTCTTCTTCCAGACTGGGCAGGACGGCTTTGCGCTGGCTCTGGGCCTCTGGCCAGAGCCGGGAAAGCTCGACCAGCCAGCTATCGGCCACCTGCACTTTGCCCAGCACGCCGGTTTGGGGGTCAAAAAGGGGACGCAATGCCTCGACCAGCGGCTCGTAGACCAGCCCGGTGCGGTAGTTGTAACAGCGGCTACGCAGGGTGGCCGCGCCCAGGCTGCCGGTATAGGCCAGCACATCCTCCAGCAGCGCGCTCTTGCCCACCCCCGCCGGTCCTTCCAGCAGGGTCAATTTGCCAGTACCCCGGCGGGCCGCCTCCCACTGCTGCACCAGCCAGGTGTGGGGCTCGCCCCGTTCCAGCAGGGGCAGCCGGGGTTGGGCCGGGCGCAGGGTGCTGGTGAGGGCGTCGTTGAGTTCTTCGATCTGCTGGCGCAGGCTTTCGGTTTCCAGGCTGGGGGCCACGTTTAACTGCTCGGCCAGCACCCGTTTGCTGCGCTCGTAGTGGGCCAGGGCCGCGCTGCGTTGGCCGCTGAGATGGAGCAGGAGCATCTTCTGGCGGTGGGCCTCCTCCTGCCAGGGTTCCAGGGCCAGCAACCGATTGACCTGGCGCAGGGCCAGCTCGTACTCGCCCCGGCCTGTGTGGTGTTCGATGAGGGTGGTGTAGATTTGGCCGACCCGCCGCCGCCACTCCTCCCGCTCGGTGGTCAGCCAGAGGTCAAATTCCGGGCAGTCGTCCAGCCCCAGGTCTTCCAGAAAGTCGCCCCGAAAGAGTTCGGTGGCCGCGGCCAGGCTGTGGAGTTGGTCCGAGCGGGCCAGCCGCTCCATCTGCACAGTGTCCATCCACAGCCGCTCGTCCCCCCGAAAGTGGACGGCGCGCCGGTCGGCTTCCAGGCAGTTGGGCAATTCCTGGCCGATGTTGTGCAACACCCGGCTCAGGTTGCCCCGCCCCCGGCTTTCGGATTTGTCGCCCCAAAAAAGCCCGGCCAACTCCTGGCGAGAGACGGGCTTGCCCTGGCTGCATAGATAGCAGAGCAGCCCCAACGCCTTGCGCGATTCCAGACGGCCAATGGGCTGGCCGTTGTGTTCGATCTGAATGGGGCCGAGAAGGCGGATATGGATGTGGTCGAGTTCGGGCATTGCTACTTGACAGGGTGACAAAATGACCGGGTGACAGGGTGAAGGGTGCTACTGTATACCCGTGTCAAGTATGAAAGGGGTAATTTCCAGAGTAGCCATCAGTTTTTCCAGCGTCGTCTGACGTAATTCGGCCAGTTCGACCAGATAGCCAACCCGCTGGGCGTTTCTGATTTCGATTTCGTCTACAACATTGGATAGTTCCGCTTCTCCTTTTTCGTCCAGAAGCCCGGCCCGCTGCTTGCGGGTCAACTCGGCGCAACGGCGACGCAGGGCAAGCGGAACGACGCCTTCGTTGATTTTGGCGAGCAACGCGGCTTCCGGGTTGGGAATATGCGCGCTCTTGCGCTGGGCGCGCAGACGGATCACCTGATTTGCCAGCAGGTCTAATTCGTCCAAACCCAACTGGGGCAGACTCTCCAGGAGAACATCAAATGGGAGTTCGGTCTGAATTTGAAGTGTAGTCATATCCCTATTGTACCATCTGTGATTCACTTCTGCACGGGTGACAATTACGAAAGCTGGGGCACCCGAGGCCCGGCGGGAATCATATCGCCGGAATCGTCGATGCGCTGCCAGGGGTAGAAGACCCAATCGTCGGTGATCTCTGCGTAGTAGTCGGGCGCGTCGTCTTTGAAGAGGCTGCGGTTCTGTTTCCAGTGCAGCACAGCCGTCTCCGGGAAGCCACCCGACGCTTTGATGCGGCTGGCAACGGTGACAATCGTCCGCCCCCGATCCCACATATTGTCCACCACCAGAATTTTCTTGCCCCGCAACAGTCCATCGGTGGGGAACTGCTGGAAACGGGGCCAGCTCATCTCGGCGCGCACAGCCGAGTCCTGGCCGAAGACGACCGAAGCGGTGAGCACATCCTTCATCTTCAGCGCCTCGGCAATCATCCCGCCGGGGATAATGCCGCCCCGTGTGATGAGCAGCAGGGCATCGTAGGGGGTGTTGAGCTGCATCACCACTTTGCTGATCAATTCTTCCACATCGCGCCAGGTCAGGTATACATTTGCCATAGGTGGGTCTCCACACTTGAACGAAACTTGCCAGTTACTTCAACCACAAAGTCACAAAGGCACGAAGAAACAAAGAGAAGCACATTCTTCGTGCCTTTGTGACTTTGTGGTTCTGTCGGTTTATCTTCCCGTCGAGGCCAACACAACCCCCGCCACCGCGGCCTGCATGCCCAATTCCGCCACCCGCTGGGAAACCCGCGGGCGGAAGTAGAGACCGCTCCCGGTGGGTACGTCGAAGAGGGCGTCGCTGTTTTCGATTGTCGTTCCGGGTCCGGGGCTGTAGCGCAATCCATAGCGCCCCGGCACAATCCCCCACAGGCGGAACTCGCCCAGGGCATCGCTGACCGTCTGGGCCACTGCCGCGCCATCCTCGTCCACCAGTTCCACCCCCACACCCGCCAGCAGCACATCCCCGCCAACCCAGCCCGCGCCGCCGGGCCGCAGGGTCAACACCACCGGGTCGTGGTCGCTGGCCCGGTAGACGGTTGCCGGGTCCATCTCGGCATAGACCGGGAAATCGGCGCTGATGCGCAGGGGATCGATGCCGGCGAAGGCGGTCTGCATTCCCCGGCTGTAGAGGATGTGATCCAGGGCCTGGCTGCCCCCGTTAAAAATGTACGTATAGCGATCTGCCGGGGAGAGATTGTCAAAGCTGTGCAGCAGGCTGGGTGCGGTCTGCTCCTGCAAAATCTCCACCGGCCCGCTCTCGTAATAGTCGTTCAGATCGCCCAAGACGACGATAGCTGCCTCCGGGTCCGCGTCCAGCCGGGCCTGGACCAGCGCGGCTACGTGCTCGGCCTGATAGGTGCGCCGGATGATATTGACGCTCTCGTCGCCCCCTTTGCTCTTCCAGTGGTTGACGATAACCGTCAGGGGATAGGGATCACCCCAGGGCCCGGATACTTCCAAATCGACCACCAGCGGCGGGCGGTTGAAGAAGGCGAACTGCCGGGGCGGGCAGGTTCCGGGCACAAAGCGCAGGCCAAAGGTGAAGCGGGAGCAGCCCTGAATCGATTCCGCGGCCACAACCGTCGCCCGATCCGTGCGGGCCAGCAGGCTGTTGGTCAGGGGGAACTCCCGGTCGCTGCTGTTGGGGCCTTCGATGGCGACAGATGTATAGGGCAGGCCAAACTCGTCGGTCAGCAATTGGGCCAGGTTGGCCGCGTCTTCCGGCGTGCCTGTCTCCTGCAAGCCGATAATTGTACAGCCGTTCATCCCCTGGGCAATGGCGACTGCCCGCTTGCGCAGTTGCAGGTTATAATCGTCCCCATTCGGGTGCTGGTCTCGCCCCTGGCCCAGGCCAAGCACATTGAATGTGCAGACCGTAAAGGCGTCGTCCGGGATGGGCGGCAGGCTGTCCACAACGGCTGTACGGGACTCCACCTCCACCTGCGCGCCGGGCAGAAGCATCAATTGATATTTACCGAAATTGTAGTCCAGCACAGCCAGCACCGGCCCGTCTCCGTCTGCCGCGCCGACAGTCACCCGGTCGCCCCAGGCCGCGTCGGGAAAATCCGCGCCCAGCGCCGCGCTCAGAAAGATCAGCCCGTCCATATCCCCGGCCCGGCTCTGGTAGACCCGACCCCCGGGCAGATAGGCGGGCAGCCCCTCGGCGGTCAGGGCGATCTCCACATCCCCGGTGTCGAAGCGTTTGGTCGGCCCCTGGACAAGACCGGTCAGACCCTCCAGGGAGACGAGCATTCCTTCCAGCGGCTCAAAAAGTTCGGCGGGGGACTGGTTGCGCTGGGCCAACGGCGCGGGGCTGGGCTGTAGCTCGGCGGACCCACAGCCTTCGACAGTAGCCACACTTCTGGCTTCGGTCAGTTCGGTCTTTTCGTAATACTCGCTGGCCGCGGCCTGGCGCACCAGCACACAATCCCCCACGGCCAGCGCGGGCCGCCGGGCCATATAAACGTATACCCCATCGCTGGTGGCCGGGTTGCCGTCGCCTGTCGGGTCTTGCAGATAGAAGCCGTAGGCGTTGATGCCGGTGACGATGCCCAGCACATTCAGGTCACTACCGGCCAGGGGTGTCTCCGGCCCGTCGCCCTGAATTTCGTAGATGGGCGTCAGATCAGTGGGGAGGGGGGGAGCGAGGGGCGGCGCGTCGGTTTCGATGTCGGCCAGGCGGCGGGGGATGAGGCGATAGGAGCCGAAGGCGTGATCCACAATGGCGGTGATACTGGCGACCGCCTGTTGGGGCTGGGCGTCGTAGGCCACGCCTTTGTCGTCCACCAGCAGGCCGCCGCTGTCGTCCTTCACCCGCCACTCGCCGTGCTGGTTAGGTCCAACAGTGACAGTCAGGCCGATCAGTTGCACCAGCACTCCCTCCCACTGTTCGCTGGCCGCGGCTTTGACGGTCAGCGCGACGGGCGCAGGCAGAGGGTTGCCCGACGAAAGGATTTCAACCGCCGTCGGCTCGATCTGTGTCAGGTCGTAGTACTCGGCCACGACGCCCGTCACCTGCACTGCATCGCCTTCGGCCACCCGGTGGCCGCGCTGGAAGACGGCGATGGCGCTCCACGGCCCGCCCGTCTCTTCCTGCACAAAAAAGAGGCTGCCGTAGACGCCCGTGACAATCCCCTGGACAGTGACGCTCTGGCCCACAAAAGCCGAGTCGTCGCCCCTGCTCAGGTTGCTCTGAATGTCGGCGATTGGCGTAACGACGGCCTGGGCAGAGAGCGCGGCCGGTGTCAGCAGCGCCAGCGCGCAGAGAAGCAGAAGTGTGGGAAGAAGTGAGTTCGTTCGGCGCATCGGCTTTCGTTTCCAGTGGCGCGGGGCTGTAACGAGAATTGCCGATATTCTAGCACATCCATTCCCCATCCGCCCACTTTGCCAGCGCCCAACGGGGGGAAGTATAATGGCACGGGCAATGATGACGGACGACTGACCGCTGACCGCAGGTGCATGGGAGTAGCAATGGATTCAATGAATAGCGCTATGACACAGATCGCCCCCGGCATCGCCTGGACACCCCTGGCCCCGGAATGGCGCTCTGTGACCGATCTGCCCCTGCTCATCCTCGTCGGTGTGACCGGCGTGGGCAAGAGCACCACCCTGGCCCTGCTGGAAGCGGTGGACCCGCCTGTGCGCCAATTGCCGGATCGCCGCAGCCTGGCTGATCAGCTTATCACGAAAGTGCAGTTGGACGGGGGCGAGCCGATTCGGCCTGTGACCGACCGGGCCGAGCGCTTCGACTATACCCGGCGCTACCGGGAAGAGAATCCCGGCGGGCTGGCCCAGGCCCTCTCCCAGCTTTGGATCGACCCGGCCCGTTGGCCCCAGCCCCTCTGCTTCGACGGTCTGCGCGGGGTGGAGGAGGTGAGCTACGCGGCCGAACACCTGCCCAACACCCGTTTCGCCGTGCTGGATGCGCCGGATGTGGTGCGGGTGGAGCGGCTGCTGGGTCGGGGAGATCGCTTCGACCGGCTCGCGCCCAACCCGACGAACGCCAGCCGCGACGCGCTGCCCGGTCTGGACGTGCCCGGCGCGGAGGCGCTCTTTTCGGCGGAGGAGCAGGCACGTCTCTCCGCGCTGGTGACGGAGGGCAGCGTCAGCGCGAACGATCTGCGGGCCAAAATCGCTATCGTCGTGGCCGAGCGCCAGAACTACGACCCGGCCGCGGCCATCGCCGCGCTGCAACGGCTGGCCCCGGCGCGGACGGTTGTGGTGGATACGACGATTCACTCACCCGCAGAGGCGGCGGAACGCATAGGTGGATATTGCGTATTGCGTAAGACCAGCGCCGGTTGAGTAGGCGGCTGCTGTTTGCCGCCGTATCGAAACCAAAGCGGGTTGACGAAGTTTCTCCTCATCACCCGTTCGCTCTGGTTTCGATACGCCCTCCGAAGACTCCGGGCTACCCTTCGATGAACTCAGGACACCGCTCAACCGGCGCTCACTGGTCTGATCTGCACGCAACTCTCGTGGCTTCGCCACCCTACTCCGTACCAGCGAGAAACTAACGCACAGGCGTTAGTCGGTCGGCCAACCAATTGAAACGTGAAACGTGAGGTGTCGTCACGTACTCTCACGTTTCACGTCTTCACGTTTCCGTACGCAAATCGTGGCTTCGTCACAGGCAATACGCCTACCCAATCCATTCCCATTATCCCACTATGACCCCAAAAATCACCCACATCCACACCCTCCCCTACCGCCTGCCCCTGCACGAGCCGCTGGCTTGGGGCAAGGCCAGCGTACTCAACGACGCCCATCACGTCCTGCTGCGGGTGACGCTGAGCGACGGCGCGCAAGGCTGGGCGGAAGCGCCCCCCCGCCCGACGATTTACGGGGAGACGGTCGAGAGTATCTGTAGGATTGTGGCGCAAGAGTTGGCCCCCCGGCTGCTGGGCGAAGGGCTGGACGAGGCCACGCTCCCCAAACTCACCGCTCGGATGGCCCAGATTGCCAACAACCAGACGGCCCGGGGCAGTCTGGACATCGCCCTGCACGACGCGCTGGCGATGAGCCGGGGCGTGTCCCTGGCCGAGCATCTGGGCGCGGTGCAGGAGAAGCTCCGGGTGAGTTATATTCTGGGCATCGGCGCGGAAGAGGCGGTGTTGGAAGAAGCGGCCCGGGTGGTCGGCCAGGGGGTGCGGGTGTTGAAGGTGAAGGTGGGCCGGGAATGGGAGGCGGATGTGGCCCGCATCCTGCGCCTGAGCGAGCTTCTCGGCCCGGATGTGGACCTCTACGCCGACGCCAACGAATGCTTCACCGCCGAGAATGGGCAGCGGCGGCTGGCCGCGCTGGCGGAGATGGGGCTGCTCTACTGCGAAGAACCCCTGCCCGTGGAACTGGTGCGGGAGCGTTCTGCCCTGGCCGCCGCCAATGCCCTGCCCGTCATCGCCGACGACAGCACTTTCAGCCTGCGCGACCTGCGCCGGGAGCTGGCCCTGGACAGCTTCCACATTCTGAACATCAAAACAGCCCGCACAGGCTACACCGAATCCGCCGCGATGCTGGCCGCAGCCCTGGCCGCGGGCAAAGGGGTGATGATCGGCTCCCAGGCCAGCACTGGGCTGGGCACTGTGCGGGCCGCGCTCTTTGCCGCCCAAGCGGGCATCGAGCATCCGTCCGAACTCAGCTTCTTTCTCAAATTGCAGAGCGACCTGCTGGATCGCCCGCTGCTCCTCCACGACGGTTATCTGCATCTCTCCGAGATCGCCGACGCCCGCATCGATCCGGACAAATTGAAAGACGCGTCTGTCTAGCCATCATCGCATTATCCCAGCATCAACGACTGCTGCTGGGATAATGCGATAACGCAACTACCCTCCACAGGAGCCTCCGATGTCCGCCTTCCCCATCTCCGCCCCCCTCTCTCTGGGCGATCTGCTGGACCGATCTTTTCGGCTCTATCGGGCGCGCTTTGGGCCATTTCTGGGTACGGCAGCCCTCTTTCTGGTGCCGATGAGTGTCTTGTCAGGGCTGCTCACCGGCACGTTTATCACCGACTATATGGACGCACTGACCGCACTGGGCACGGGCGGTGGATCGCCTCCGGAGGATGCGATCTTTCAGGCTTTTGGCGGTGTGATGAGTTTCGGCGCGGGGATGTTTCTGCTGAGCATTCTTTCCCTTGTGCTGAATGGAATTGTCACCCTGGCCCTGACCGGCCAGAGTATCGGCGCGCTCCACGGCGAATCTCTGCCGGTGAAGGAAGCAGTACGCCGGGCGCTCTCCCGTTTTTGGCCCTTTGTGCGCATAAGTATTTTGCAGGGATTGGCCTTTATCGGCGCCACAGTCGCCATTCTGATCCCGCTCTTTATTCTGCTCTTTCTGGCGGTTCTCATCGGCGGGGCGATTGGCCTCTCGCTTGACAGCCTGGGCGGGAGCGGGGGGTTTGTGGCCGTAATGGGGCTGGGGCTGCTCGTTCTCTGTGGCTATATTGCGGCTTTGCTGCTGACGGTCCTGCCGACTGTCTATCTGTCGGCCCGCTGGGTGGTGGCGATACCCGCGCTGGTGAATGAGCAGTTGGGCGCCCGAGACTCCCTGCGCCGTAGCTGGGCATTGACTGCCGGGGGTGTCTGGCGGGCCGGGGGCTATGTACTCCTGCTCTGGCTTGTGGGTGCGTTGGTTATCGGCCTGCCTGTGGGTCTCTTTCAGCAGGTGCTGCTGCTGGTATTGCCCGCCTCGGCGATGGGGCTGGCTACCAGCATCGGCACAGCCACCAGTTCCCTCTTTTCCGTGCTCTGGGTGCCCTTCAATTCGGTTGCGCTGGTGCTGCTCTACTACGATTTGCGGGTACGCAAGGAGAGCTACGATCTGGAATTGCGTATTGATCAGTTGGCAGCGGAGACCGAACAGACGGATAGGGATTCTCACCTATAGAAGGGAGTACCACAGATTTGTCTCTGCGTCGCTTTGTCTTTCTCTGCTCTCTCTTTTCCCTGCTCCTGCTACTCTGGGGCGGTGGATTGGCCGGGGCCCAGGACGAGCCGATCTCTCTGGCCGATTATCGGGCCAGGCTGGCCGGGCTGTTAGAGCGGATCGAGAGTGGGCGTGAGAATGCCCCCCCCAAAACAATCTCCCCGCCCGTACGGCTGCTCTCCGGCGAAACCGTTCTCCCAGCGCCGCTCTTTGGGCCGGATGATGGGGATGCTGTGGCGGTTCGTCGTCTTGCCGTGGCGCTGGAGCAGATGGACCTGAGCCGGGGAGACGATACAGCCGCTCGAATGGCCCAACTGGAGGCAGTGGCCGCCCGTCTGGACCTGTTGCAGCCCACCCTTTGGGAACGTTTCATCCGCTGGTTTTGGGAGTGGGTTGAACGGCTCTTGCCCAGACGCTCCCCTGTGGCCGGTGGCGCATTGGGGCAGGTCACCAGTACACTGATTGGGTGGGCGATCTTTGTCAGCGGCGGGCTGCTGCTGGTGCTGCTGCTGGGCTATTGGCTGCGCCGATTGCTGGCCGGTATGCTGGCTGGTCAGGAGAGCGGGGACGCAGAAGCAGGCGCAGATGGCTGGCCGGTTAGCGCGGCCCAAGCCCGGCAACAGGCCGGCCAGATGGCCCAGGCCGGTAACTATCGGGAGGCCGTGCGCCGCCTCTATCTGGCCGCGCTCCTGCGTCTGGCCGAGCGGGAGGTGATCCGCTACGATCCCAGCCAGACCAACCGGGAGGTGCTGGAGAGGGTAGACCCCAACGCCCCGACCCATGGCCATTTGCAGCCGGTGGTAGAGACCTTTGACCGGGTGTGGTATGGGGAACGGGAGCCGGACGAAGAGACTTTCCGGGTCTATAGCCGGGAGATCGACGCGCTGCTAAGCGAGCGGCGGGAGGGTCAACGTGGCTAGAATGGGCCGTTCCGCCGGCTTTCTCCTCCTCTTTCTCCTTCTCTTCGTCGCTGCCCTGCTTTCCCAGCGGCCCAACGCGCCCCACCCGCTCTACGCGCCCGGCGGGGATGGGCCGGACGGGTTGTTGCTTCTGCAGGAGTGGCTGGAAGAGATGGGGTATCGGGTAGATGAGACGGGACGGACCGCCTTTGCGCCCGGCCCGGCCCACCTGCTCTTTGTCTATCCGGGTGTTCACCCTTTCAGCCCCGAGGAGGTAGTGCGGCTGACGGCCTGGGTGGAGGCAGGGGGAAGTCTGGCGCTGGTGGCGGTGGACGATGACGAATTGTCCCGGACCTTCGACTTTTCCCTGATGGATGGGGGCATCGCCGGGCGGCTGGTGCAGAGCCAGCCCCTGCTGCCCGGCGCGTCCAGCGTCATCACCGGGACCAACTTTTCCCGCCGACTGGGATTGCCTGGGGATTCAAAAGCCGTGACGCTGCTGGCCGAAGAGGGCGGGCTGGCCCGGCCAGGGCTGGCTGTATTGGGGATGGGCGCGGGCTGGGTCTGGCTGCTTTCCGAAGATTTCACCCTGACCAACCAGCGGCTGACCGATGACCGATCCACCGCCCAGGTTGTGCCCGCCCTGCTGCGGGCCGTTCCCCCGGGGGGGCAGGTGCGCTTTGACACCTACCATCTCTTTGGCCCCGCCGAGGGAGCGACCGGGCAGATTGACTCCTTGCAAGAGTGGGCCTATCGCACACCCACGGGCTGGGCGGCTATCTTTCTGCTGCTGCTGGGCTTTGGCTATTTGCTCCTGCAGGGGCGACGGCTGGGGCCACCTTTGCAGACGATTACCCAGGGCAGACGGCGGGAGGCAGCAGAATTTGTGGTGGCGATGGCCGGTTTGCAGCGCCGGGCCGGTCTGCGCGACAGCATCGCCCGCCATCAGCTGCGGCAATTGAAAGAGCGGCTGGGGCGCGGGCTGGGGCTGCCCCCGGACCTGCCTGATGGGGACTTACTGGCCCATCTGTCCAGCCCACAGAGCGGGCTGACCGGGGAACAAGTGGAACGGCTGGGTCATCTGCTGGCCGCTCTCGCCGCCAACCCGGACGAAGCGACGCTGGTACGGCTGGCTGGGGAAGCCGAAAGTTTTGGGGTTACAGGAAATCGAAGCGGTGCTGGTTTGGCAGGGAAGGACAGAGCAGTGCGATAATGGGTGTAGATAGTATGTCACTGTCACCTGTCCACGGAAGGAGAGAGATGTGGAATTTAAGCATCTGACCGTCCTGCAGGCGAAACGCTACGGCGTTTTTGTCTGCAAAGGGGATGATAGCCTGGGCTATGCGGCCAAAGAGATGGCCCAACGGGATGTGAGCGCGCTGGTTGTGGTGGACGGCGAGGGACTGCTGGAAGGGATTGTCACCCGCACGGATCTGCTGCGGGCAGGCGCACTGGAACCCGAGTGGAGCAGCCTACCCGTCAGTTCGGCGATGACAGTGGATGTGGTGACTATCTCAATGCACGAAAATCTCGGCGTTGTGATGGAACTGCTCTTGCAGGAACACATTCACCGGGTGGTGGCTGTGGAGAGGGAGGGGGCGGCCCAGCGGCCCGTGGCCCTGCTCTCTGCGGCTGATATTGTTTTTCATATGGCACGGGCCGCCAGCGTTTCATAAAACGGAAAATTTGCATTCCCTTGACATACCCTCCGCTTCCATTTATCCTGAGTGGAGATTCAGCGCAGGAATGAGCAGGGGAGTTTATCCTATGGCAACACGACGGAGACCAGCAGTGAAATTAGGCGTGACAGGCTTGGGCGAGCGCAAGGAGATTGCGCCCGGCGTCTTTATCAATACCGCGTACCGGGGGTGTACCCCCGGTTTTGTCAGCACCGACGAAGGGGTGATTCTGGTTGACACCCCGCTGATTCCCGAACAGGCACGGGACTGGCGGCAGCAGATTGAGGACGTGTGCCCGAATGCGCCTTTCCTCTTTGTCTTTAATACAGACCACCACCGGGGCCACGCGCTGGGCAATCAATACTTTATGCCCACAACCGTCATTGCCCACGAACGGGCACACAAAGAGATGTCCGGCTACACCGAGAATTTTAAGGAACGGGTCTATAACAGCTTCAAACGGGAGCCGGAGATTCAAAAGCAGATGACGGACATTGAGATTATCCCGCCCCATCTCACCTTTACAGACCGCGCAAAGCTGCTCTACGGCGGGCGGGAAGTGGACCTGATTTACGTAGGCGGTCACACCCCGGCCACCAGCATCGCCTGGCTGCCCGAAGAGAAGATCGCCTTTGTGGGGGATGTTCTCTGGGTGGATCAGCACCCCTATATGGCCCAGGCCAATTCCAAAGAGTGGATTGACGGGCTGGGGCTGATCCGGGAGCTGGGCGCCGAGTTGCTCATCCCCGGCCACGGACCGACCTGTACGCCGGAGGCCACCCACAAAGTCGAGGAGTATATCGTCTTTATGCGTGGCCGGGTGCGGGACTATTACCTGGCGGGCAAAAATAAAAACGAGGCCAAGAGCGGTCTGGTGAGCGAAATGCTGGCCTGGTTCCCGGTTCCGCCGGATCGCAAGGCAAAGATCGAAAGTCAGATTAAGTCTGGTATCAACCGGGTCTTCCGCGAGATCCAGCGGGAAGAGGAGCTTGCCAACGGCGGCGTGAACAGCGCGGATGATGACGACGACGAGGGCGACGGGGACTGAGCGGGAGGATGACGGGAGGAAGGGGTGACAGGGTGATAGGGTGATAGGGTGACAGGGTGACAGGGTGACAGGGTGACGCCTAGTCTCTACTTTCCAGTTCCCAGTCCCCAATCCCCAGTCCCCAGTCCCTACTCCCCAGTCCCCAGTCCCCCTATTTGTGACACTATCAGGAGTCTCTTTTTTATGGCCCATTCTGTACGGGAGCAGCGGGACAGCCCGGCCAATCAATTGCGTGCCCGGCTGGACGAGGCGGAGCGGGCGGTGTTGCGTCTGTCTGCCAATCAGGTGGAGAGCTTTCTCATCGGGCTGGATACCATCGCAGAACGGATACAGAGCCTGGAAGCTGGCGGGCTGGACCTGCGGGGCGAGCGCACCCGGCAGGAGAGTCTGGTCAGCCGTCTGGAGGGCGAACCCCGGCTGGTGACTGCCCCGGCGGCCCAGGTGGGCGGCCTGGCCCACTTGCGCGGCCAGAATCCCCCGGCCACAGACGCCTGGTGGCATTTGGACGCGGTGGAGGCAGAGCAACGCAAACGGCTGTTCCGTCGTCTCTTGACGAGCGTGGGCGTGCTGGTTGGGCTGCTGCTGACTGCTTACATACTTCTGACCTACATTTTCCCCCCCGACCCCAACGCTGTACTCTCTTCCGGCGCGACGGGCCAACTGCCCGATCTGGTAGCCCGGGGCGAATGGGAGGCCGCGGATAGGCTCATCGCCGAGACCCTGGCCCAACTGACAGTAGAGGATGTGGAACTGTTTATCTGGCAATCGGTGGTGGCCGAACACCTTGGCCGTCAGGAAGAGGCCGACGTTGCCTTTGCCCAGGCCCAGGCGTTGGCCCCGCCAGAACGCCTGGCTGTCTTCTGGTCCACAGTGGGTAATGTGCGTCTGGCCGCGGGGGATATGCCTGGGGCGCTCGTCGCCGCGAACACAGCCCTTGCCATCGACCCGGACGAAGCCCAGGCCTATTTTGTGCTGGCCAGCCTCTTTGAGAGCGAAGGCGACGTGTCGGGGGCTATCGACGCTTTTGAGAAAGCCTTTGAACTGGCCGCCGAGAACAACCCCCAGTTGGCTGTGATTGCCCGGGTGCGTATGGGGATGCTCATGCAGAGCGCGCCTTCTGTCGCACCGGTAACAGCGACGCTTCCCAGCGGGCAGTAATTTTTTGTACCTGTTCAGCCACCCCGAACTGGATCGACTCCTCCCCCAAGCTGGGGGAGGTTGGGTGGGGGTGCATAGTTACAATTTTCTTGCGTATGAGGTGACCGATGGCGATTCTGGCCGAATATCACAAACCCCAATCCGTGGCGGAAGCGGTGGCCCTGCTGCGGCGCACGGATGTACGTCTGCGTCCCCTGGCTGGCGGCTCTCAACTGGTGGGGGCGCTGGAAACCCGGACGCTTAAGGCTGTGGATGGGGTTGTGGACCTGGCCGGGCTGGGGCTGCACCGCATTTTCGCCACGATTGCTCTGTTGCGTATCGGTGCAACCGCCACCCTTTCTGATGTGAGCAGCCATTCAGTGGCAGGGGCACTGGCAGGGGGTATCTTGCGCCGCACTGCCGCCTGCGAAGGGCCGGTAAATTTACGCAACGCCGCCACCGTTGGGGGGCTAATCGCCTGTGCCGAGATGGACAGCGAATTCTACGCCGCGCTTCTGGCCCTGAATGCCTCCGTCATTGTCAGTGATGGGAGGCACGAAACCAGCATCCCCCTGCCCGTTTTCGCACTGCCCTCGTCCCACCACCTCATCATTGCCGTCACACTGCCCATCCGTACTCTCCGCGCCGGCCACGCCCGGATTGCCCGCACCCCATCCGACAGGTGCATTGTGGCCGCGGTGGCGGTTATGGGCGACGGGGTGGAGCGGGTCGCGCTCTGCGGTGTCGGGGAGCGTCCCCTGCTGGCGGGCGGTGCGCTCACCCCGCCGGACAATTGGAAGGGCAGCGCCGAATACCGGTTGGCGATGGCCGATGTGGTCCGCCACCGCGCGCTGACCGAAGCGCGCTAGCGCGCACGATCCCCGCTTTATCGCAAACTATGTACTGATCAACGAGATGATAAAACGAGGTGCGGTTTGTAACCGCACTTCTCCGGGTGAAAGTGCGGTTGCAAACCGCACCTACAGATTCCACGATCTTCTTGATCAGTACATTTATCGCAAACTATCGGCAATCTTCTCAGCCAGCATCAGCACAGTTTCGGGCAGAGTTGACCCGTCCACCACCCACAGCCCCTCCGCGCCGTAGACTTTGCCCCGCTGATCCGCCACAGCCAGGGGGTCCCTGGCCGCTCCCATCCGGCAGGTGCTGGACGAGTGATGGCCGGTGTCCGCATAGCGCAGAGTCCAGCGGTCCAGGGCGTCGTCGTCCTCCAGCCCGGGGCCGGGGTGCTGCACGGCTTCCTGGACAAATCCGGCAAAGGCCGGATGCGTGACCAGTTTGTGGCAGAGGCGGATGGCCTCCCGCTGGCGTTGACGGTCGAAGGGATGGGTAGTAATCGTACTTGTAACTGCTCACCCCCTCCTATCTCCCCCAGCTTGGGGAGGGGTAGGGTGGGGTGGCTGAACAGTTACAATCAAATATAGGTTGGGCTGTCAGTCTGATCTACAATAGAGCAGATTAGTCGAACCAACAGTCCGACCTACGACAGCTATTTTCACAGCAACGAATCCACGAAAGCGAGTGCTTTATGTATCCCAATTTGAGTACCGGGGCCATCGGCGTCCAGGCAACTTTTGGCGAAGCGGTGGAGTTGGCCGCCCGTTACGGTTTTGGCGGAGTCGATTTTTCGATTGTAGAGGTTGAAAAGATCGTCCAGGCGCAGGGCGAAGCAGCCGTGGGCAAGCTGCTGAACGATGCGGGGGTGCGGCTTGGCTCCTGGGGGCCGCCGGTCAATTGGCGGACAGACGAGGCAAGCTGGCAGGCCGATCTGCCTCTGCTGGGCCGCCGGGCCCGCCTGGCCCGCGCATTGGGATCGGACCGTTCCTCCACGTGGATTATGCCGGGGGAGAATGACCGGGATTTTGCGGCGAACTACGCTTTTCATTTGGAGCGGCTGGGACCCGTTGCGGAAGGATTGGCGGCAGAGGGGTGCCGGTTGGGGCTGGAATGGGTTGGCCCCAAGACCCTGCGCGACAGCCGCCGCTATCCCTTTATCCATACAATGGAGGGAATGCTCAAACTGGCGGCGGATTTGGGGACGGGGAATGTGGGGCTGCTGGTAGACCTGTTCCACCTTTACACCAGCAATGCGTCGGTCTCCGCTGTGCATTCCCTGCCTGTGGCACAAGTGGTCAACGTCCATGTGAACGACGCCATCGCCGGGCGCAGCCCGGAGCAGCAACTGGACAACGAGCGCGCCCTGCCTGCGGAGACCGGCGTCACCGATATTGCCGGTTTTCTCCAGGCCCTGGCGGCCATCGGCTACGACGGCCCAGTCACAGTCGAACCCTTCAGTCAACGGCTGCGGGAGATGACCCCGGCAGATGCCGTGCAGACCACCGCCGATTCCCTGCGACGGGCCTGGGCACTGGCAGGAATACCCTTTCCGGGATAGGCAATGTCGGTCTCAGTGCGTTGAAACACACTTGCCGTAGCCGGCGCCGGTTGTAAACCGGCGCTGCGCTTTCCCAATCTGGAATGCACCCGCGGGAAAGTGGCCTTTCTGCTTGACGCTCCGCCGCGAGCCGATGTACAATCAAACCCAGTGATCTGCGCGCCATCCCAGAATCCCATCATCTCTTCTCTCTCCCCCACCGGCAAAGGAGCCTCGTAACAATGGCCGACAAAAAATATACCCGGGTCGCCCTCTATTTACAGGACAAACACCCCATCCGCGACGGGATGGCCTATGCAAAATATGCTGAAGAAAAAGGCTTCGAGGCTGTCTGGCAGGCCGAAAGTCGGCTGGTGCGGGATGCAATCGTCCCTATGGCGGCCTACGCCGCGGCCACCGAGCGCATCAAAATTGGCTCCGGTGTCATCAATAACTGGACGCGCAACATCGGCCTGCTGGCCGCCACTTTTTTAACCCTGGACGATCTGGCCCCGGACCGCATCATCTGTGGCATCGGTGCCTGGTGGGACCCCCTGGCCAAGAATGTGGGCATCGACCGGCGCAAACCCCTGGCCGCTATGCAGGAGACAATTGAGTTGTTGCGCCGTCTGCTGGCCATGGAAAATGTGACCTACGACGGCGAGTTCCACAAAGTCAGGGGTATTGAATTGGATGTGGTGCATGGCCGCCGGGAACCGCGCAATGTGCCCATAATGATCGGCGCCACCGGCCCTAAAATGATGGAACTGACCGGGGCTATCTCCGACGGCGTGGTGCTCAACTATTGCGTGCCGCCGGACTATAACCACGAGGCGTTGGAGCAGTTGGAGAAGGGCGCAAAGTCCGCTGGACGCACGCTGGAAGACATCGACCGCCCCCAACTGATCGTCTGCTCTGTCCACGAAGACCAGCAGATGGCCCTGGACGGAGCCCGGGAATTGCTTACCCAATACCTGGCCCAGCAGCCCCACATTGCCAAGGCCAGCGGTGTCAAGCCGGAGATTGTGGGGCAGATTCAGTCCATCCTGGGCTGGCCCGCCACCCACGAGCAGGTGCGCCAGGCTATGCCACTGGTCCCCGACGATCTGGTCAACCGCATCACCGCCAGCGGCACACCGGAACAGGTGAAGGCGAAGGTGCGCCAGTATATGGAAAATGGCGCGACCTGCCCGATTCTCTATCCCCTGGGGGATGTGAAGCTGATGATCGACACCTTTGCCGGGGGGTTCTGACCGTCCAGGTCTGCCCCAGAGGGGTAAGGGATGCTCTATCTAATCGGTGGTGCGGCGCGTGCCGGCAAATCGACGGTTGCCCGGCGTTTTCTGGCAGAGACGGGCGTTCCCTTCTTCTGTCTGGATTATCTGATGATGGGTGTGGCTTCCGGCCTGCCAGAAAGCGGTGTCGATCCGGATGACGGCGACGAACTGCGGGTCGCGGAGAGGCTGTGGCCGATGGTCAATCCTATGGCGACGGCGATGCTGGAGAATGGGGAAACCTATCTGCTGGAAGGTGTGCAGATGCTCCCCCAGTACGCCGGGGAATTGAGTGAGCGTTGGCCCGGACAGGTGCGCAGTTGTTTCCTGGGCTATGCGGAGATTGAGCTACAGGTGAAACTGGGCCAGCTACGCGAATTTGAAGGAGGAACCAACGATTGGATGAGCGATTTCGACGATGAGCAGATGTGTCAGAGTATCGAATACTTCAAAACGTTGAGCGCATTTGTGCGCGACGAATGCGCGCGCTACAACCTGCTCTACATTGAGACGGCTGCCGACTTCCCGGCCTCTGTGGAGAGAGCCGTCGCCCATTTGAAGTATGGCGCAGCGTAGGCGCAAATACGATCTCAGACTCCATTTACAGATTCCACGCCGTTGCTGAGCAGTACAAAACACACATAACTTTTAGGATAGGCTATATGAAACTCCTTCTACGCTCCTTTTTTCTCCTGCTTCTCCTGCTGGCTCTCTCTGGCTGTGGGAGCGCCCAACCAGCACCGGCAGCCCAATCAGCCAAACTGCGGGTGGTGACAACCGTCTCCCCCATCGCAAATATCATTCACAACATCGGCGGCGACCGCATCGAACTGACGGGGATCGTCCCCGAAGGGGTCAACTCCCACACCTTCGAGCCGGCTCCCTCCCACGCCCGGCTGCTGGCCCAGGCCGATCTGATTTTTGTCAATGGCCTGCATCTGGAAGAGCCGACCATCAAACTGGCCGAGGCCAACAAGCGGGATGGGATAGAGATCATCTCTCTGGGCGAACAGACGGTGACGCCCGATGAGTACGTTTTCGACTTCTCCTTCCCCAAAGAGGCGGGCAACCCCAACCCTCACCTGTGGATGAATCCGCTCTACGCGGCCCGCTACGCCCAATTGGCAGCAGACGCGCTGGCGGCCAAAGACCCGGCCAATGCAGACTTTTATCAGGCCAACGCCGGGGCTTTTACCACCCGCATAGATGCGCTCGACAAAGCCATCGCCGCCACAATTGAGACGATCCCGGCGGAAAAGCGCCGCCTGCTCACCTATCACGACTCCTTCGCCTACTTTGCCCCCCGCTATGGGATGACCGTTCTGGGTGCGATCCAGCCCGCCGACTTCTCCGAGCCGTCCGCCCAGGAGGTGGCCCGGCTGATCACCCAACTGCGGGAGGAGAAGATTCCCGCCATCTTCGGCTCCGAAGTATTCCCTTCGCCCATTCTGGAGCAGATTGCAAAGGAATCCGGCGCGGTCTTCATCGACCAGTTGCGGGACGACGACCTGCCCGGCGAAGAGGGCGACGCCAATCATTCCTACTTCGGACTGCTGGTGGAGGATGTGCGCATCATCAGTCAGGCGCTGGGCGGCAACCCGGCGCTGATGGACGGGGTGGAGGTGGGGAATCTGACAGCAGGACGCTAAATGCTTTGTAAACGAAGTAATTTGGCATTTCCGTAGGTGCGGTTTTGAACCGCACAGGCAGCCGAAGGGGTACTCGTCTCTTGCGCAGCTACAAGCAGCGCCTACGATAATATAAAGAACTTTGTTGACAGTGTACTAAATGGCGCTCAACTGAAAATGAAAGGTGAAACGGGAGATCACGTGATGCACTCTCCCGTTTCACCTTTTACCTTTCTGAACGGACAATCGACACCTATACCAGCCCAGGAAACACCTATGAAAATCACCGGCGTTCGCACCCATCTCTACCGTTACAATCTGACCCGGCCCATCGGCGACGCCAACAGTCCCAAAGGCTGGTCCACGGGCAGCCATCTGGCGGTCTTTATCGACACGGACGCGGGCGTTACCGGCGTGACATTGGGTGGCGGCAGCGGGCGACGCCACATCCACTCTCTGGCCGAGGAACTGCTGGTGGGCAGCGACCCCCGAGGCGTGCGCGGCCTCTGGCAGCGGATGATCGACCGGGCCTTCAAAGGCAACAACCGGGGGGTTGTCAACGACGCCATCTCGACACTGGATGTGGCTCTGTGGGATCTGAAGGCCCGGCTCAACGACGAACCCCTGTGGAAGACCCTGGGCGCGTCCAACCGCCACGTGCGGGCCTATGCCAGCGGGCTGGATATGCCCCTCTCCGACGACGAGTTGCGGGAATTCTATACGCGCATGGCGGCCAAAGGTATCCACGCGGGCAAACTGAAGGTGGGGCTGAATGTGGCCGACGATCTGCGGCGCATCGGCATTATGCGCGACGCCCTGGCCTCCAGCGGCAAACAGCCCGAACTGATGATCGATTCCAACGAATACTGGTCACCCAAACAGGCCATCCGCCACATCCGCCAGTTTGAGGAGCAGTTTGACCTCTTTTGGGCGGAAGAACCAGCCCGGCGCTGGGACTATCGGGGCTTGCGTCAGGTCTCCGAGGGGATTCGGGCCGCGGTCGCCACCGGGGAAAATCTGGACCACATCAGCGAATTTATGCCTCTGGTGGAGAACCGGGCCGTGGATGTGATCGAAATCGGCCGGGGCGCAGGCGGTATTACCGGCGGGCTGATGATCGCAGACCTGGCCTACGCTTTCGAGATTCCTGTGTCGGTGATGAACTGTCCGGGCAACTTTGCCGCCCATTTTGCCGCGGCCCTGCCCAATCACATCTGGATGGAAGTGCTGGACGCGGGCCGGGTGGCGGGCTTTACCATCGACACCCGCATCGAAGACGGCTGGATCGTTCTGGGGGATTCACCGGGCAGCGGCATTGTCTTCGACGAGGAATTTATGCAGGCCAACGCAGTGGCGGACCCTTCCAGCGCGGACACAGGGCTGGCTGCGGGTCGGCGTCCGGGTGCGGGGCTGTATGAAGTGGCAGAGGGAGAAAAGTTGTGGGGGGATGAGTGATCCCCCACACTTGCCCAGTCAGAAGTTCGACTTCTCGGAAGAAGTCGAACTTCTGGCGGAACTGATTGCTGGACGCTTGCCTAGCCCACCAGCGCCTGGTAGACCGTGCGCTGGAATTGGGTTGTCACAGGATAGTAGCCGGAGGGCATAAATTGGGTCATAAAGATACCGATTAGCTCCTCCACCGGATCGATCCAGAAGGTGGTGGTGGCCGCGCCGCCCCAGCCGTACATCCCCGGCGAACCCAGCCGCCCGGACGCGGCCTGATCCACCAGCACCTTCACCCCCAGGCCAAAACCCGCGCCCGGATCCGGGATGGAGACGGCGATGGGGATCAGTTCGGCGGGCAGATGATTCATCGTCATCAGCTCGACGGTTTTGCGTCCCAACAGCCGGGTACCGTCCAGCACGCCGCCATTGAGAAGCATCTGGCAGAAACGCAGATAGTCGGCTGCGCTGGCGACCAGCCCACCGCCGCCGGAAAGGAAGAGGGGCGGTTTGGCGAATTGGCTCGTCGCCGGCGTATCCTGCACCACCAGCGATCTCCTGTCCGGGGCAGAAGCCCCATCCGCGATATAGCCTGCCATATCCGGCAGGGTGTAACAGGTGGCGAAACGGTCGATCTTCTCTGGGGCGACCTGAAATGCCGTATCGTTCATCCCCAACGGACCAAAGATGTGGCGCTGGAAGAACTCATCCAGAGATTCACCGGACCAGACCTCCACCAGCCGCCCCAGCACATCGGTGGCAAAGCTGTAGCGCCAGGCCCGTCCCGGATGATAGACAAGGGGCAGCTTTGCCAGACGATCCACCCCTTCAGCCAGGCTGTACTGGCGCTGGTCCATCTGCGCGTCCCGATAGGCCTGATCCACCGGCGTATCCTGAAACCAGCCATAGCTGAGACCAGCCGTGTGGCGCATCAAATCCCGCACAGTCGGCGGCCGTTCCGGGCGGACCAGACGCATTCCCGTAATGTCCATCCCTGCACAGACCTGGACATCGGCAAAGGCGGGCAGATAGTTGGCGATGGGGTCATCCAGCAGGTAATGGCCCTCCTCGAAAAGCATCAGCGCAGCTACACTGGTAATCGGTTTGGTCATCGAATAGATGCGAAAGAGGGTGTCCAGAGTCATCTCAGCGCCGGCTTCCCGATCCCGCTGGCCGTAATCGTCGAAGTAGACCACCTGCCCCCGCCGGGAGACGAGGGAGACCGTCCCGGCCAGCTTGCCCGGGTCCACATAGCGGCGCATAAGATCGCCGATGCGACCCAGCCGGGTGGCGCTGAATCCGGCCCGTTCCGGGGCAACGATTTCGATAGGTGTCATTGGGTTTCTCCTGTACGTGTTGTAGGATATACATACATAATTTTCCGCACCGACTATTTCCACCACAAATACGAGCAGCAGGCCCGGACAAATCTGGCGCTGGCAATGCGCCGTCTGAAAGGGCAGAGTCCCAGTCGGGACCTGTAGTTTGGCGGGCCGTTGCCCTCCCAGTAGAGTGTACCACCCATCCACAGGAGCTTCCAATGAAAGTCAACCGCGCCAAACAGACCCTCGCTTCCGGCAAAGTAGCCGTCGGCCATATGCTGATGGAGTTTGCCAGCCACGGCATTGCCCAGATGCTCGCCTTTGCCGATCTGGATTTTGTGCTGATCGATATGGAGCACTCGCCTTTTACCAGCCAGGATGTGGCCCGGCTGGTCGGCTGGTTTGGGGCAACGGAGATCGCGCCGATTGTACGTGTGCCCCAGCCCCACTACCACTTCATCGCCCGCTGCCTGGACGCCGGCGCGCTGGGGGTGATGGTTCCCAATGTAAAGACGGGCCCGGAGGCCAAAGGGATTGTGGATTGTGTCAAATATGCGCCGTTGGGCGAGCGGGGGGTAGCCCTGGGCGGTGCGCTCACCGGCTATCGCACCGTCGATCCCCCCACATTTCTGGCCGAATCCAACCACAACACGACAATTATCTGCCAGATCGAAAGCGAAGAGGGGATAGCCAATCTGGAGGCGATTGCGGGCATCCCGGGAGTGGACTGTCTCTGGGTGGGCCATTTCGACCTGAGCCAGTCTATGGGCATTCCCGGCCAGTTTCACAACCCGGCCTTTCTGGGCAATCTGCGGGCAGTGGTGGATGTCTGCCACCGTCACGGGTTGGCTGCGGGCATCCAGCCAGGCAGCCCGGAGCAGGCCCGGCAATGGATGGAGATGGGCTTCACAATGATTTCCTACAGCGCGGATCACGCGCTCTACCGGGCCGCGGTGGCCCAGGGCGCGCAGATTGTGCGGGAGATCGCCGGCCAGGCGTGAGCGGCAGGCACTGATCGCAAAAAACGTACGTCGGACTGACAGTCCGACCGGTCTGTTCTGTTGCAGGTCGGACTAACAGTCCGACGTACGAATGGCTATTTTCACCCCAGGAGACCCCAATGTTTACAGGACTCGATCACGTAGCGATTGTTGTACCCGACACCGAAGAAGCGCTCAAGACCTTTCGGGACAAGCTGGGCTTGACGCTCCTCTACAGCGAAGTGGTGAACAACGGCGCCGTGCGGCTGACCCATCTGGACGCGGGCAATACCCACGTGCAGTTGGTGCAACCCCTGACGCCGGATCACCCCTTGCACGGGGATTTACAGAAGAAGGGTATCCATCTGAACCACATCTGTTTCAAAGTGGAGAATGTGGACGATGCCATGACAGAAGCCCCCAGCCACGGCCTGGCTGTGGCCCAGGCCAAACCCCATCAGGGCACCCAGGGCAAACGGGCCTTTTTCATCGACAGGGCCGCCACCGAAGGCGTGCCCGTCGAAGTGACTGGGAAATAAGTAAGCGTCCAGGAATTACCCCCGCAAGAAGTTCGACTTCTTCCGAGAAGTCGAACTTCTGATCCGCTGAAGTTATTTGCGGACGCTTACGAAGCACTCTCTTGCCGTAACTGCTCACCCCCACCCAACCTCCCCCACTGTGGGGAAGGAGTTGTTCCAGTTCCCTCCCTGGAATGGGGAGGGAAGGGTGGGGTGGCTGAACAGGTATCCCTTGCCAGAAAGGAATTCGGTATGCCCCGCGGACTTTTTGTAGACGCGCCCCAACACGCCATTCTTGCCGACTATACGGACGCGCTTTTGCAGCCGGATCAGGTGCGCTTTCGCGCCGAATTTGCCGCGGTGAAACACGGCACAATGTTTCACATCTTCAGCGGCGAATCGCCCTTTCAGGAGCAGCGCTTCGACCCGGCCCTGCGCCTCTTTGTCCCCACCCCGCCCGACGCGCCCAATGGCGCGCCTGGTTTTGTCGGCCAGTTTATCGGCAATATGGCCGTGGGCGAAGTGACGGACGTGGGTGGGGCGGTCGCTGGCTTTGCCCCCGGCGATCGGGTATACTGCTATGGACCCGTGGCCGAGACGGTGACCAAAAGCGCGGCCGCGCTCCATCACCTGCCCCCGGAGCTATCCCCCGGGGATGCGGTCTGCCTGGACCCGGCGCTCTATGCCTACGCCGCGCTGCGGGACGCCCGGATTAGCCTGGGGGATCGGGTGGCAGTCTCCGGGATGGGCGCCATCGGTCTTTCCCTGATTCAACTCCTGGCCCGAGCCGGCTGCGGAGAGATCGTTGCTGTGGATCCCCTGCCCAAACGCCGGGCACTCGCCCAACGCTACGGGGCCACGGCTACCCTCGATCCCGCAGCCGAGGATGTGGGGCTGGCTGTGCGCCGGCTGTTGGGCGGCCCCGCGGATGTGGCCATCGAGGCCAGCGGCAACTACCGGGCGCTCTACGGGGCTATGCGCAGTGTGGGCAAATGTGGCCGAATCGTTACTCTGGGCTATTACAAAGGCGATCACAGCCACCTGCCCTTTGGCGCAGAATGGCATCACAACCGGCTGGAACTGATCAGCAGTATGCCCGTGTGGGACAACCCCAGCCGGGAAGCGCCCCACTGGGACCTGGCCCGGCTGGAGGCGGCTGTCGTGGATTTTTACCGCCGGGGCTGGCTCACGTCCGCTGGGCTGGCCGACCCGATTGTCCCCTTTGCCCAGGCCGCTGAGTCGTTTATGGATACCTTTCACGACCCAACCAATGCCATCAAACTCTGCGTACAATTTTGAGCTTTGCGAGGTATCTTCTCAATAGTTCTCCATACGACCGGTAGCGCCACGGGGGATGAAAAGCGGGACGCAGATTTGCGCAGAAACGACAGATTGACGCAGATTTTTTTATCCGCGTCAATCCGTTTTTTCCGCGGCATCAGCGTCCTATTTTTAGGGCAGGTAGCGGAATTGACCGACAACACGGCCAGCCAGTTCACAACCCTCTATCAGGCATCCCAATGAAGCCCTTTTACGCGTTGACAATGCGCGGTCGCATACCCCGGCTGCGCGCCCTGGCCCTGGCCGCCTTGCAGGAGTACGATCTCCCGCTCTCCCGCCTGCGCTTTATGAGCGACGGCTGGAATTACGTCTTCCGGGTGGATACCACCAGCGGCGAGAAGGTCGTGCTGCGGGTCTCGCGGCCTGACAAATATGGGCCGGACGATGTGCGTTCGGAAATGATCTGGCTGGACGCGCTGCACCGGGACACGGACCTGCTCTTGCCCGCCCCTTTGCGCACCCGCAGCGGGGAACTCTTCACAACCGTTCAGGTGGCAGAAGTGCCCGAAGCCCGCCACGTCGTTGTCTTTTCCTGGGTTGCGGGCAGAGACCTGGGCGACGCGCTCACCCTGGCCAACTACGCGGCGACAGGGGAACTGCTGGCCCGGCTGCACGAGCATTCGGCCCAGTGGACACCGCCCGCCGATTTAATCATCCGGCGCAATGATACGGTCTATCATCCCACCGACCCGCCCCGGCTTTTTGAACCAGCCTTTCGGGATCGGTTGAACGAGAATCTGTGGGCGCTCTTGGCCCGGGCCGAAGCGCAGGTTGCGGCGGCCCAGGCAGAACTATGGGGGCGGGAGGAGCCACCGCGGGTGATCCACTACGACCTGCACCAGTGGAATGTCAAAGTCCAGCGGGGCAAGGTTCACGCCATCGACTTTGAGGATTTAGTCTGGGGCTACCCGGTCCAAGACATCGGCCTGATCTTCTATTACATTCAGGACAGGGAAGACGCGGTCGCCCTGCGCCAGGCATTTCAGGATGGCTACACCCGGCGTCTGCCCTGGCCCGAACGCTTCCCCGGCGAGATTGCCATCCACACTGTGCGGCGCAGCCTGGACTTTGCCAATCTGCTGATCGACGAGCAGGACCCCGCCGAACAGGCGTTTATCGCTGGATTCTTCCAGCGGCTCGAAGAACGCCTACGCCGCTACTTTGCGGAAAATTAATAAAGCGCGCTACTCAACCAGTCAACAAATTCCTATGCACAACATCTCCTGGCACTCGGTCGGCAATTCGATGGACGAGTGCATCAAATGCAACATCTGCACCAGCTACTGCCCGGTGGCCGAGGTGACGGAGAAGTTCGCCGGGCCGAAGTATTCGGGACCCCAGGCCGAGCGCTTTCGGGCGCTGGATCAGATCGTCGCGCCGGACCATTCGGTGGACTACTGCTCCGGCTGCCGGGTCTGCAACGAAGTCTGCCCGGCAGGGGTGAAAATCGCCGAAATCAACGCCAGAGCCAGGGCACAGATGGCTGCGGTCAATGGCATCCCCCTGCGCAACCGGCTGCTGGGGCGCAATGAACTGCTGGGCAAAGTGGGCAGCTTTGCCCCGGCCCTGGCAAACTTTGCCCTGCACAATCCAGTCAGCCGGGTGCTGGCCGAGAAGGTGATGGGGATTGCCAGCCAGGCACCCCTGCCCCGCTGGAGCAGAGAGGGCACTTTCAGCGATTGGCTGGCCCGCACAAAAGATCAGCGACTGCGTTCCGACAAGAAAGTCGTCTATTTCCACGGCTGTGCCACCCAATACTACGAACCCTTCATCGGTCAGGCTGCGCTGGCTGTGCTGGAACACAATGGCTACGAAGTGATTGTGCCGCCCCAGAATTGCTGCGGACTGCCCCTGCTCTCGAATGGGGAGTTTGGCGCGGCCGAGGGCTATCACCAGGGCAATCTGGCCCGTCTGGGGGGCTATGCCCGGGCGGGCTATCCGATTGTGGGGACGAGCACCAGTTGCACGTTGACGCTGAAAGAGGAAGGGCCGGAACTGCTGGACCGTCACGACGAGGCGACGCTGGCGGTGAAAGGGGCCACGTGGGACATCTTCGAGTGGCTGCGGGAGTTGGCCGAGGCGGGGGCCCTGCGCACAGACTTTCAGCCCCTGGGCACAGAGAGCGAACCCCTCGTTCTGCCCTATCACGCGCCCTGTCAATACCGGGCGCATCGGGTGGGCAAGCCCAGTCTGGACCTGCTTGGGCTGATTCCCGGCGTGGAGATACGCGAGAGCCGGGCCCGCTGCTGCGGCATCGCGGGGACCTACGGGTACAAGACCGAGAAGTATCAGATTGGGATGGATGTGGGTGCGGAGTTGTTCGATTTTGTGGCGGAGCAGGGGCCGGTCTCTCTGACCGCCTGCGATTCGGAGACGTGCCGCTGGCAATTGGAGCACGGCACACAGATTCCCAGCCGCCATCCCATCGAAGTGCTGGCCGCGGCCTATAGGCTCTATTCGTTGGCCGAAAGACGGTTGGTCAAATCCCCATCGCCCCCTGCGGCGAAAAAGTGACGTCCGTCCCCACAGAACCCACAGGGCGGATTCAGGGCTGGCTGCGCTGAATCCGCCCTGTGAAATCCTGCCATTCGTCTGGTGTATCCACATCGATCAGCCAGGCTTCTTCTGCCGGCAGGGCAACAACCGTCCCTCCGTCGATCTGTAGAAGCGGGCGCGCGCCCTGATCCCCCTGCAGGGCCAGCAGTGCAGAAAACCAGCGGCGATCAAAAAGCGCCGGCGCGCCCCGCACCACCCCATTGACCCCAGCCGCCACCCGGTCGTGACCCTCTCGCCAGGGCTGCCAAAAACGGCGCAAGAGGGCGACGGGCAGATTGGGCTGATCCACAGGAAAGAAGAGTACCGCCTGGCAGTCGGGGGCAAGTGCGCCCATTGCGGCGTGGATGCTCGAAGCCTGTCCGCTCTCCCAGGCCGGGTTGTGGACCAGCCGTAGCCGCGTGCCCGCCTCTCCCCGCAGATCGGACAAGGCCGCTTCCACCAGCGCGGCGTTCGCCCCAATCACCACCAGCGCTTCCGTGGCCCCGCTTTCCAGGGCCAGCCGGGCCGCCCGCACCACCAGCGCCTCGCCATCCAGTTCCAACAATTGCTTGGGCATACCCATCCGGCTGGCCGCGCCGGCCGCCAGCACAACCGCGGCGGTCGCGCCATTCCGTTCCAATACAGGCCCGTCGCCCGGTGCGCCCAGGGCGGCCAGCAGGGACGGCTGGCCCTGGGCTGCCAATGCCTGCCCGATAAGACGCCCGATCAATCGCCGGGTCGGGGTCTCGGCTTTGTTGAGCAGTGGAAGAAAGCGTGCGGCTGTCGGGCGTCCCTTCTGCCCGCCCTGGGGGTGCAGCAGCAGCCGGGCGCCCATCTCCGGGGTAAAGCGGATGGCAGGTGTTGTCACGCCCAGCAGTGGCCGCAAGAGTTCAGCGCGGTGGGCGGTCGCTGCGGTCAGCGGCAGGCCAATGGCATCCAGCCCCAGCACAGGCACGAGGAGGGTTGTCGAATCGGGGATCACCGGTTCGTGGGCCGCGGGCGCTTTGACAGGACGGCCCGCGCCGCCATCCGCCTCGATCAGAATGGCGGCCAGACCCAAATCTGCTCCGGCCCAGGTTAGCCTATCCACCAGCCGGGGTGGGAGGCCCAACGCTTTGGGGGGCTGGTCATCGGCCAGAAGCAGACAGTGGCCGTGACGCGCCAGCGCCTGCTCCGCCGCGCCCCAGTCGATATCCGCCCCGGTGACCAGCAGATGGACCGGTGCATTGCCAATCTGCCCGGCAGCGATACGGGTGGTGGTGGTGGTGATTACCCGCTGGCCCCCGGCCACAATTTCAGCGGCCAGACGAAAGAGCGCGCTGCTCTTGCCCCCGCCTCCGGTAAAAGCCACCACATCCGGCAGGCCGGGTGTGAGGGAAAGACGGAAGGCGGGAATGAGTTTCACGGCGCTGGTTCCTGTCTCGGCTCCTACAGCCCCAGTCCCTCGTCGATGTCCCGCTGGTATTCGCCCAGGGATTCGTCGAGCACCTCTTCAATCGTCACGACGCGGCCAGCCACGCTGGATTCCAGCATCGCATAGCTGACGGCCACCGAGCGGGTGCCCTGATAGGCGTCCACTTCCACCGGGCGACCTGTGGCAATCGCATCCCCAAATTCGCCGTACTCCACAGCGATCAGTTTGCGGTCGGTCTCGTTGAAGGGGAAGTCGTAGCGCCAGAGCCGCTCCCCGCCAAAGAGGGCCGCGGTGGTGGGGTCCAGGCGAAAGTCTGGGACCAGATCGAGCAGCCGCCCGTCGCTGATGGCCTCGCCGTCTTTGTGCAGGGTGATGACATTGCCGGAGCGGTCGTTGGGCAGGTCCAGGGAACCGGCGGAGCCGTGGATGCGCCGAATCCAGACGCCCTGGCCGTGGGCCGCGTGATCTTCCACATAGGAGGCCACCGCGCCGCTGGCAAAGGTGAGGGTGGCGTAGGAGGCATCCTCAGCGGTGGCTTCGAAGCGGCCCGGCATATCCTTCTGCCATTTGCCATAGACCCCAGCCGGATTGCTGGTATTTTGCCCGCCCCCTGCCGCCGGGTTCAGCCGATATGGCTCGTGCAGCCGGGTTTGGGCATAGGCGGTGGTAATGGGGCCAAGATAAAATTCCAGAATATCGGCAAAGTGGACGCCCACATCCAGCAGCACGCCGCTCTGGTTCTTCTGGTGTCGCCAGACGGAGATGAGCATTTTGTCAGCGCCGCCCATTGTGTGATGCACCATCAGCCGGGGCGCGCCGATGACGCCCGCCTCGACCAGGGCCTTGCCCAGCCGGTTGATGGGGTCCCGGCGGTAGTTCTCGGCCACACTGACCACCCGTCCCGTCTTTGCCTGCGCGGTCCGGATGCGGTTGCCCCCTTTGACGGTCAGCCCGACCGGCTTCTCCACCAGCGCGTGCATACCCCGTTCCAGGGCCTCCACAGCCAGGCTGTGGTGATAAGGCGGGGTGGTGGTGATGTCCACCGCGGCCACACCCAATTTTTCCAGTTCAGCCAGGGTGCTCACGACTGCCGGGCGCGTGCCTAGCCGCTCCTCAGCGTCGTTGGCTAAGGACTCAGCGTTGGATGTCCAGGGGTCACAGGCGGCCACCAGCTCAAAACGGGAGAGACCGGCGTTGGTCAGTTCGGTCAATCCGTAGAGGTGGCGGTGGCCCATGCCACCGCAACCGACGATTGCCAGGGGAATGCGATCCATTGGGTTGTCTCCTTTGGGGGTTTGGATGTGTGCATGCGAAATGGTTCAGTCGCAGATATGCCCATTATAGCACGAATCACCGCTGGCAAATATCTCCAATTTTGGTGCACGCGGGTCGCGAGGTAAGCGTCAAGAAATAAGTCACCGATTTGATTCCGGGAATCGGCCACAACATCTCTCGACTTCCCCCTTATCGCCTGGCCGATTCCCGGAATCTTGTCTGCGAAACCCCTACGTTGTAGCACAGAATAGAACGCGGATAGGGCGGAAAGTACGGAAAAAACCGGATTTTTCTCGATTTTATCCGCGGAAATCAGCCCTTTCCGCGTCATCCGCGTTCTATTTCTTCTCTCTCCCACAGCCTGCTAGGAAAAGTCATGCCCATCTCCTGACCTTTGGCACTATTCTTCCATTACCGCACAGCGTAGACTGTGAGGGAGCGGTTTGTGCTTCATTTGCGTCAGGAGGCTTCAATGGAACTCAGCACCAAATCCGTCCATACATCGCGTAATGTGTACCAGTTATACCTGTGGCTGGCGGTTGGCGTTCTGCTGGCGGCCCTCTCCAGCGGGCGCTGGTACTTTCCGTTGGGGGCCTGGCTGGCCCCGGTTTTCTTCCTATACTTTTTGCGTGGCTACCCCCATCTCTGGCGAGGCTATGGGGTTGTTGTGCTTGCCTCTCTCGTCGTAATGACCGGGGCCTGGTGGGGCGTCTTCCCCGTCAGCTTTGGCGCGGGCATTGTGCTGATGAGCGGGGTCGTCTCCAGCATCCCCTACCTGGTGGACCGCTGGCTTTCTCCCCGTCTGGGTGGGTTCGCCGCCACTCTCGTCTTCCCTCTCTTTGCCACGGCCTGGGAATTTGTCAATATGGCGGGCAGCCCCCTGGGCAGCTTTGGCGCCACGGCCTACTCCCAGGTCGGTTTTCTGCCCCTGCTGCAAATCGTCTCCATTACGGGGATGTGGAGCATCACATTTCTGATGGCCTGGTTTGCCTCAATGGCGGCCTGGGCCTGGGAAGAGAATTTCCGCTGGACCCCCATCCGTCGGGGCGTTCTGCTCTATGCGGCCATTCTGGCCCTCGTCCTCTTCTTTGGCGCGGTGCGCCTGACCACCGCCGCGCCAGCCCAGACGTTCGTCACCGTAGCCGGGATCACCCCAGAGCCGGTGCGCCCACTCTTTGGACAGGTGTTGGGCGCGGCGGACGGGAATCAGCCAGAAACCCAGGCGACACTGACCGCCCTGTATGACGCCTATTTTACGGCTACGCGGGCCGAGGCCGAAGCCGGCGCGCAGATCGTCCTTTGGCCCGAAGGCGCGGCCCTGGGCTATGGGGAAGGCGAAGCCGCGCTGGTGGAGCGGGCCAAAGCAACCGCACGGGCAGAAGGCATCTATCTGGGCCTGCCCCTCTTCACTGCTTATCCCGGCCAGGCCCGGCCCGGCGAGAACAGACTGCTGCTCATCGATCCGAAGGGAGAGGTGGCTTTGGAGCACGTCAAATTTGGGGGGAACTTTCTGGAAGGATCATTGCTGGGGGATAAAGTGCTGCGCACTACAGAGACACCCTTTGGCACACTTGCGGGTGTCATCTGCTGGGACTTGGACTTTGTGGTGGAGATGCGCCAGGCGGGGCGTGCCGGTGTCGATCTGCTGCTTGTCCCCAGCAACGACTGGCAGGAGATCACCCCCTTTCACGGACGTATGGCGATCCTGCGCGCCATCGAAAACGGCGTGGGTATTGTGCGCCAGACCGATCACGGACTTTCGATTGCCATCGACTCCTATGGACGGACCCTGGCCGAGATGGATCATTTCAGCGCGGCAGAACGACGGATGGTTGTCCAAATGCCGGTAGGCCACGTGAAGACACTCTATCCTGTGATCGGAGACATTTTCGGCTGGCTGGCCGTGGCGGGTTTTATGGCGTTGGGGGCAGTAACGGCGATTACCCAGCGAACAAACGCCATTCAACGCCGTTTTTCGCCTATCCCCGCTGCCGTCGTACAATAGAGAGCAGCACACACCCCATCAACGGCGATGAAAGGGGAGGCTGAAACGTGAGACGAGAGATCATTCGGACTTTTTCACGTTTTACGGCTCACGCTTCCCTCACAAAATCTTTTGCCATCCAACCAACGAGTCCACTGCAAAAAGGTCTCTGCACCCCAAAAGTCCGACTTCTTCTCTCTGGTGGAAGCGTGGCGCAATGGCAGAAGTCGGACTTTTTGCAGTAGAG